>WBZP01000102.1_pt1 | contig 124910 bp, 92 predicted proteins | sample 5204301 | NCBI WGS metagenome assembly WBZP01 (sample SAMN12412401, study PRJNA552823) | activated sludge metagenome | isolation source: activated sludge from nitrification reactor of wastewater treatment plant... | place: USA: Pennsylvania | collected 2017 | reverse complement strand
TGGTACTATCCGCTTCACTGCCCAGTTGAATCTCCACGGCCTCCAGATTATTGGTGTCGGGCAGGAGTACAAAAAATACTCCTTTCACCATTCCACCAGTATCAGGTGTCAGACTCACGGTAGCGTCTTCAGGGGTTTGCGCGGATACATAGATCGGCGCGAGCAGCACAAATCCCGTTATTAGAAGGCAAAAACGGAACAACAACACAATTTTCAATTTTAAATCGAATGTTTTCATGATGATAAAAATTTGGTTCACCGAATGTAAACAGAAAATTGGTTTTTGCAAGGAATTTAATGTTAAATTTTGTTGAGGGAGAGAAAAGTGGGGTGGGTTTGAAAAGTTGATAGGTGGAGTTTATACAACCCATCATCCGCCGTAAGGCAGACTATCCGCGCACATCAGTGGCTACGAAGGGAATCTGCACTTACCTGAAAATGTCTTCGTTCCGCAGCATACTCATATAGTTGTAGTAGCGTTCGCGGTTGATGTCTCCACGTTCTACGGCTTCTTTTACGGCGCAGTCTTTTTCGTTGTCGTGCAGGCAGTTGTTGAAACGGCAATACTGCATGCGTTCGCGGATTTCTACAAAGTAGTGGCCGATTTCTGCGGGCTTGAAGTCGATGTTTACGAATTCGCGGATGCCGGGGGTGTCGATGAGGTAGCCTCCAAAACTGAGTTGGTGCATCTCGGCAAACGTAGTGGTGTGCTTGCCTTTTAAATGCTGGCGGGAGATGTCGCCGGTTTTTAAGTTGAAGCCGGGTTCGAGGGCGTTGATGAGACTCGATTTACCTACGCCGGAGTGTCCGGCCAGCAGGTTAACTTTTTCCTTGAAGACGTCGCGCAGGTCACTGATGCCTTGTCCTGTGTTTGCTGAAACTTTGAAACACCGGTAGCCCAGCGGTTCATAGATGGCGATGAATTCGTCCTGTATGGCTTCGAGGTCGCCGGTGAAGAGGTCGGATTTGTTGAAGAGGAGTCCGCAGGGTATCCGGAACGATTCAGCGGCGGCAATAAACCGGTCGATGAAGCCGGTGGAGGTTTTCGGGAAAGCAGGGGTGACCACCAGCCAGGCGATGTCGATGTTGGCGGCGAGGATCTGGGTTTGCTTGGAGAGCTTGACCGACTTACGGATGATGTAGTTTTTCCGGTCGTCGATGTCGGTGATCACGCCGGTGCCGTCGTCCTGCAATTCCCAGCTCACCACATCACCTACAGCGATCGGGTTGGTGCTGTCGATGCCGCGCAAGCGCAAGGCTCCGCGTACCCTGCAGGAAACGGGAGCTTCCTGATCGCGTTCTACCTGCATCCAGCTGCCGGTCGATTTTAAAACCCTTCCTTTCACCGTGCAAATATAGGCCACCCGACTCGTTTCATTCTATTACCTTTGCAACGCATGTCAATCCAGGTTCAGTCCATCACCAAGCTCTATGGTCCGCAGAAGGCCCTTGATGATGTTACGTTTACAGTAGATCCTGGACAGGTTGTTGGCTTTTTGGGACCCAACGGCGCGGGGAAATCCACCATGATGAAAATTATCTCCTGCTTCATTCCCCAAACTTCCGGTTCGGTTTTGGTAGATGGGTTTGATGTCCGGGAGCAGCCAATTGAAGTCCGCCGCCGGGTAGGGTATCTGCCGGAACATAATCCCCTGTATCTCGATATGTACGTGAAGGAGTTTCTGCGCTATGTGGGAGGTATCCAGCTGGGACTCAAAGACGCCACGAAGCGGGTGGATAAGATGATCGAAATGACCGGTCTGGGACCCGAGCAGCACAAGAAAATCGGCGCATTGTCAAAGGGTTACCGTCAGCGGGTGGGACTGGCACAAAGCATGATTCACGATCCGGGGGTGTTGATCCTGGATGAGCCTACTACCGGACTGGACCCCAATCAACTGGTTGAAATAAGGCAGCTTATACGTAACATTGGCCGCGAAAAAACCGTAATACTGTCAACCCATATCATGCAGGAAGTGGAAGCGATCTGCAGCCGCGTGATAATTATTAACAAAGGAAAGATTGTCGCCAATGAAGCCACAGGGGTTTTAAGGCAGCAATCTACCGATGGAAATGCAGTGCTGGTAGAGTTCGACAAGGACGTGGCAGAGGATGCGCTCAACCGCATTCCGGGTGTCGAAAAGGCGAAGCGTACACAGGGAAACACCTGGCTCATTGAAGGCAGGGAGGGGAAAGATATCCGGCAGGAGTTGTTTCGTTTTGCAGTGGACAAGGGACTTACCGTGATTACGCTGCAGAAGCAGGAGTCGAATCTCGAGTCAGTTTTCAGACAATTAACCGTTAATAAATAATCTCTCCCCATAAGTACGCCAATTTCTATATTTGGCGCTTCGAAAAAAGAAATAACTCAATCCCCATAAAATGTCTTATCTCTTCACTTCTGAATCAGTTTCTGAAGGTCATCCTGATAAGGTGGCTGATCAGATTTCCGATGCTCTCATCGATTATTTTCTGGCCTACGACCCTTCGTCAAAAGTGGCATGCGAAACACTGGTTACTACCGGTCAGGTAGTATTGGCCGGCGAAGTTAAATCGCAGGCATACCTCGACGTGCAGGACATCGCACGCGAAGTGGTGCGCGATATCGGCTACACCAAAAGCGAATACATGTTCGAGGCGAACTCCTGCGGTATTCTCTCTGCCATTCACGAACAGTCGCCCGATATCAATCAGGGTGTTGAGCGTAAGAAACCCGAAGAACAGGGTGCCGGCGATCAGGGTATGATGTTCGGTTATGCCAGCCGTGAGACCGACAACTACATGCCGCTTCCGCTGGAACTGGCGCATCTGCTCCTCCGCGAGCTGGCGGCTCTCCGTCGCGAAAACAAAGCGATGAAGTACCTGCGTCCGGATGCAAAAAGCCAGGTGACCATCGAATACAGCGACGATCATCAGCCGATCCGCATCGATACCATCGTTATTTCCACACAGCACGATGATTTCGCTGCCGAGAAGAAAATGCTCGATCAGATCACGAAGGATGTGAAGGCAATTCTCATCCCGCGTATCATGAAGAAACTGCCGAAACGTGTGCAGGCTCTCTTCAACGATAAAATCAAATATCACATCAACCCGACCGGTAAATTCGTGATCGGCGGACCACATGGTGATACTGGTCTTACCGGACGTAAAATCATCGTAGATACTTACGGTGGCAAAGGCGCACACGGTGGTGGTGCTTTCTCCGGTAAAGATCCTTCCAAAGTGGACCGTTCTGCAGCCTATGCTGCCCGTCACGTAGCCAAGCACCTCGTAGCTGCCGGTGTATGCGACGAAGCACTCGTACAAGTGGCTTATGCTATTGGAGTTGCGAAGCCGGTGGGCTTATATGTGAATACCTACGGTACTGCGAAAGTGCCGATGACTGACGGACAAATCGCATCGATCCTGAGCAAAATGCAGGAGTTCGATATGCGTCCGTACTTCATCGAAAAACGCTTTGCGCTGCGTACACCGATCTACCGCGAAACTGCTGCTTACGGACATATGGGTCGTGAGTCGAAAGAAGTAGTGAAGGTGTTCAACAAAGGCAAGAAAAACGAGAAGAAAGTGAAAGTGGTACTCTTCCCTTGGGAACGTCTCAATGCGGTAGATGCCACCAAGAAAGCGTTCGGACTCGCCGGAGTGGCTGCAGGTAAATCTGCAAAGTCGGCCAAGCCTGCTGTGAAAGTGGTAGCAAAACCGGCTTCCAACGGAAAGTCAACAGATAAAAAATCGAAAGAAACCAAGCAGCTGACACTGCTGGCCTGATCGAGCATCATCTGACATAATTAAAAGGCTGTTTTCACTGAAGACAGCCTTTTTTTTATTGAAGTTATTTTTATCTTTTTTTCGGATGATAAATGCAGATGACTTTGGTCATATGCTATAAAAGTTACAGAATTAAAGGATGAAAAAGGCGAAATTTGCAACCTCAAATTCTCAAAAAAATAATCATGTCAAACAGAATGTTAAGCGTAGGGTCAGTGTTCCCGGAGTTTAATAAGAAAGCCGTAGTTTCCATCGAAAAAGGAAACGAATTCTATGAAGTAACTTCCGAAGATCACAAGAAGTCCGGTAAATGGATGGTGATGTTCTGGTGGCCAAAGGATTTCACGTTTGTGTGCCCCACAGAAATCGCCGAATTCAATAAAAACTTCCAGGAATTTGCTGATCGTGATGCGATGCTGATCGGTGCGAGTACCGACAGTGAGTATGTACACCTGGCCTGGAGAAAAGATCATGCAGACCTGAAAGGATTGAAATTCCCGATGCTGGCTGATACCTCGAAGTCGCTGGCCGAAGAACTCGGAATTCTGGCCGGTGTTGACCGTGTGGCGTATCGTGTAACGTATATCGTGGATCCGCAGGGCATCATCCGCTGGACCTGCATCAATGATCTCTCGGTAGGCCGTAATGTAGCCGAAGTATTGCGTGTACTCGATGCACTGCAAACCGACGAACTTTGTCCGTGCAACTGGGTGAAGGGACAGGAAACTTTACACGTGTAAGTGATGTCGGAAACGATCACCAATGAAACCGTACTGAGTCTGGCGGCTTCGCTGAACGCGGATCCGGAAAGACTCGGTGAAGGCGTGAAGTTGCTGGCAGCTGCGGATCATAAATATCTGCGCGATTTCAAGATCAATGTGACAAATGCGCTGAAGTTCGCTACGCTGTCGCAGAAAGAAAGCTACCTGCTCGCATTAGCGGCGGCGGTGAATGATCAGCAACTGTATTTCAAAGAAGTGTTCGGATCACTCGCGAAAGAAGCGGGAGCCACTGAGGGTGAGATTGCCGAAACGTATGCCTGTGTATCCTTGCTCAGCGTAAACAATGTGTATTATCGCTTTAAGCATTTCGTTAAGAAAGAAGTGTATCAGAACATGCCGGCCGGCATCCGCATGAGCATCATGATGACACCGGTCATAGGTAAGGAATTCTTCGAGCTGATGAGTCTGGCCGTTTCAGCGCTCAACGGCTGCGAGATGTGTGTAGCATCGCACGAAGAGTCGCTCATGAAAATGGGCACCGAGCCTCAACGTGTATTTGATGCGGTGAGGGTAGTGGCGATGATGCGCGGCATGTACCAGCTCTCCTGATTACAGCAACGGGAAATGTTAAAGAAGCTGCGGATGTCCGCAGCTTCTTTTGCATTGTGATACTTAGATCCATTGGACCATAAAACCGAGATTTTAATTTTAAGTCATTGATTTTTAAAGTTTTGTTGCAAGTTTTAGAGATTTAAGATACAGTAATTACTTCTTTAGTACTTTAGATATTAGTTTCCGACTGGTAAATAGTTTTAACCTTAATATATTATTCTTATGAAAAACAACCAAGATTACAATTGCACGTCCGATCAGTATTGCGGACGGGAAGCACACCTGCACACCTGCACACCTGCACACCTGCACACCTGCACACCTGCACACCTGCACACCTGCACACCTGCACACCTGCACACCTGCTAAGGTACAGAACAGGTAAAATTCCGATTAAATTATTTGTTTGGGTGATTCATTTGCTGTTGATAATCGGCATACCAACAAAGATGCATGCTCAGTATTATCCAGCCAGTGTTCCAAATCAATGGGCTACCAATACAAAGCCGGTAGTTAACATGGGAAATGACGTGATCAATTATACAAACAATGGCGTAAATGAGACCGTAAAAACCATTGTTTATGATGGAGATACTCCAGGTATGTTTTTCGAATTTTTGCAAGCTGGATCCGTGAAAAATTCGGGAGTGTCGGTTTTCAATTATACCGATGTAGTTGATCCTGATGTGGCATTAGTAGCCAAAAACGTCGGAGGCATCTGGAGACTTTATGCATTGGTTTCCTATACGCGCTTATCCGGAGGAGTTTATCTCGAGATCCAGTCATTTAATTTCGTTTCACAAACATTTTCACTAAGCCAGCTATTAAATATCGGCACCGGCTCAACTGTACAGATCCGAGCATCGGTGAATATTGATTCTGATCAGCAGGATCGTTTTGCGGTGACCTGGGATGAGCAAGGTGGTAACGGTGATGTATATGTGTACGGAGGATATATCAATGGTGCCGGTTCATTTATTTTTAGTCCTGCTGCCGTTGCAATACCGGTTCCAGGTTATTGTGGAGCAACTCCTCCTTCCTTGCCTCCTGTACAGCCCTTAAGTCAACCTGACATTTCAATATTTTCTGCCGGAGGAGGTGGTATTGCTAATTGTATCGTAAACATCTGTCATCTGGATGCACAGGGAGATTTGCATGTGAATGTTCAACGTTTTTTGGATGTGATTAATGGTGTTTTGGGAGGTGGATGGAGTTTATGTGTCGAGGCTCAAAACGGCGATGTGTACAACAAGCCACGTATTGCCTGCCAGAGGTATAATGCTACCGCTGTATTGGCGCAAACGGGGATCTCTATGGTATATGAAATCAGTAATCCTGGTAATGGCACCAGTCATATCGGCAGCACTACTTCTTATCTCGATTTATCACTTGGTACCGTCTTTGGATTCGTGAATACCTATGTGTTGACGGATGGAACGTATCCGATGGCCCAGCCTTTAATTGCTTCAAGTATTAATTTCCTTAACATTGGATCCGCTCCATATCAAAATTCTAGTCCGGTAGTAACCTACAATCGTAAATCTGGTGTCTTTAATGCCACAGAGGAAATTCTATTAGTCGCATGGAATACTTATGATGGAAATACTACCGTTCCGGTTAGTTTAATGCAATTAGCAAATGGAACCGGGATTGATTTAAAAGTGTCAAGCAGCCCTGTTTCATACGCTGGAAATTATCTTGAAATTCCATTTAGCCCCTCAGGGCAAGAGAGTACCATATCTATTTCAGGTGAGCAGACGAATAATATGTTGTATTCCTGGTTCGACTTCGGCAATTTTGACGTACGCTATAAATCCCGAAATTATGGTTTGCCGTTACGGTTGGGTCAATCCAGCGATCCCGGATTTAATGCGTATATTCATGAGAATATTCTCAAGACCTACTTTTCCAAAACCGAAATCAATTCCGAAGTTGAGTTACATATCTATTCAGTTTTGGGAGGTGAAGTATATTCTGGGGTGATTCATCCGCCTGCCAACTTTGATTTATCATCACTTTCATCAAATGAGGGTTCTTATTTTCTGATGTTGAATTCAGGAACCGATCAAATTACGTTAAAATGGATGCGATGAAATCAAGACACATTCTACTCACCACACTGATCTTTTTCAGTGTGGTGAGTTCATCCTTCTGTCAGTTTTTGCATCCTTTGCAATGGGAAAGGGTGCTGGGGGGGAGAAAGGATGAGGGATTTAGTTCATCATTAAGCTCTGGCTATATGGGTCTAAATAAAATGTTGTCAATCGACAATGCTGGTAATATCTATGTGCTTAGCGGTTCAATGAGTGGAATTGGCGGAGACAAAACCACTGCGCATTGTGGCAATATAAATCAACGCGATTACTGGTTGGTTAAAATGGATCCCTACGGAAACATACTTTGGGAAAGAAATATCGGCGGTCAAAATCTGGATATGCCCAATTCCATTTTATTGGACGAAGCCCGATCCTGCATGTATCTTGTAGGCTGTAGTAAATCGCCTCCTTCCTGCAATAAAACCGATACGACAAAAGGGAAGGAGGATATCTTGATCGTAAAACTCGATTGGAATGGAAACATTATCTGGGATAAAAGTTACGGAGGATTAGAAGTGGAGTATCCTCGTACTGCGGTTTTAACAGCGAATGGTGATTTGTTTTGCGTTGGTTCTTCTACCAGCTACCTCGCCGGCGGAGGTAATATTCCATCCACCGGTTTAACGGCGATGGCCGATATGTGGGGATTTATGATTGATAGCAGCGGAGCCATTATCTGGAACCGCTGGATTGGTACAGATGCCGGATGGGATTATATTAATGATGCCTATTATCGGAATGGTAAAATCCTGCTTACGGGTTACACCAATGCCTGGCAAAATGGAACACGGGATGTAAGCATGGCCAGCCATGGCATAGACGATGGTTGGGTGTTGATGTTGGATACTACTGGTGTGCGTGTTTGGGACAGAACCTTAGGTAGTACAAAGCTGGAAGTTTTTTATGCTGGGGTAATTGACGAATGGGGAAATAGCTACATCACCGGGACTATAGATGGTCAGGCTCAAAATGGAGACATTACTGATTCTTTACGAGGAGGAATGGATATATGGCTATTAAAACTAGATCCATTGGGTAATATATTGCAGAATAAAATATTTGGTGGTGATTCTAGTGACCAGGGATATCGAATTGCATTATATGATCAACATTTGTATTTGCTGACTATATCTATGTCATCCGCCAATGATCAAAAAACTGAACCAAGGATTGATGGTAATGACGAATGGTTATTAGTGGTAGATACAGTATTCAATATAATCTGGGATGAGACGATTGGTTTGGTTAGTCAAGAGGGGGGGACTTCTCATATCTATCTTTCTCCTGATTCCGGCCTTGTTTTGGCAAAGTTTGTCGTTGACACCTCCGGCGGAGATTTCACGCTCCAATGTTGGGATACCATCAATCATACAAGTGATATTTGGCTGATGAAGTTTGCACCGGTAACACCAACCGGACTAAGTGTGGCAGAAAAAGAAACAAGCTTACATTGTTTTCCTAACCCTGCCAGTACGGTTTTGGAGCTTGGTCAATTAGAGAAAGGCTCCGTTGAACTTTATTCTATGCAAGGCCAGATGATGCGGTCATGGATGGTAAAACCTGAAGACAACCGATTAACATTGCCGATGGAAACGTATCCGGAAGGAATGTATATGGTGAGAAACGGCAAACGGCAATGCCGGGTGGTGAAGATGTGAAAAGATCAACTCAACCTCAAATGGATCCGATGAGAAATAGACATTACCTGCTTACCGTACTGATGGTTTTCAGCACGGTAAGCACCGGCTTGGCTCAATTCCAGCATCCTGTATTATGGGAAAGAGTACTTGGTGGATTAAAAGATGAGGGTGGAGTTTTGTCATTGAGCAGTGGCTTTGCTGAGATTAAGGATATACTGGCAATCGATAATGCCAATAACATTTATATAATTTTGGGGAGTTTGAGTGGAATAGGAGGGGACAAAACGACGGTTCATTGCGGCATCGTGAATCAACCGGATTATTGGCTTGTCAAGCTGGATCCTGCTGGCAATCTGCTTTGGGAAAAGAATATCGGAGGGCAGAATTTAGATATGCCCAATTCCCTTTTACTGGACGAAGCCCGTTCCTGTATGTATGTGGTTGGCACTAGCAAATCGCCACCTTCCTGCTCTAAAACAGATACCACCAAGGGCAAAGAGGATATCTGGATCACAAAACTCGACTGGAACGGAATGGGCATCTGGGATAAAAGTTATGGTGGTCTTGAAGTTGAATCGCCGCGTTCGGCTGTGCTGACTTCAAATGGTGATCTGTTTTGTGTGGGCTCATCTACCAGTTATTTAGCCGGTGGCGGAAACATACCCTCTACGGGATGGACCGCTATGGCTGATATGTGGGGATTTATGATTGACAGTAGCGGCGCAATCTTATGGAACCGTTGGATTGGTACAGATACCGGTTGGGATTATATATTTGACACAGACTATCGCAATGGAAAAATTCTCTTGACGGGTTACACCAATGCCTGGCAAAACGGAACGCGCGATGTGACTTCGGCCAGCCATGGATTGGATGATGGTTGGGTGCTGTTGCTGGATACCACTGGTTTTCGCCTTTGGGACAAAACATTTGGCAGTACAAAGCTTGATAGGTTTTATGCTGGAGTGATTGATGAATCGGGAAATAGTTACATCACGGGATTCGTTGATGGACAAGCACAGAATGGAGATGTTACGGATTCTTTGAGGGGTTGGTCGGATATTTGGCTTTTGAAACTGGATGAAAATGGAAATACAATTTATAACAAAATCCTTGGTGGGGATTCGAATGACACTGGAGGACATATAGATATTGATGGAGGATACTTGTACTTATTGTCATCTTCTCAATCCAATGTAAATGATCAAAAGTCAGAGCCAAGAATAGAGGGATATGATGACTGGATTGTTGTACTTGATACAGGTTTAAATATCATTTGGGACGAGACAGTTGGCATAATAGGACAGGAGTTGAATTATTCACGTTTTTGCCCTTCATCGGATTCCGGCCTCATTCTGGCGAAATTTGTAAGAGATACCTCCGGCGGAGATTTCACACTCCAGTGTTGGGATACCATCAATCATACAAGTGATCTCTGGCTGATGAAGTTTGCACCGGTAACACCAACCGGACTAAGTGTGGCAGAAAAAGAAACAAGCTTACATTGTTTTCCTAACCCTGCCAGTACGGTTTTGGAGCTTGGTCAATTAGAGAAAGGCTCCGTTGAACTTTATTCTATGCAAGGCCAGATGATGCGGTCATGGATGGTAAAACCTGAAGACAACCGATTAACATTGCCGATGGAAACGTATCCGGAAGGAATGTATATGGTGAGAAACGGCAAACGGCAATGCCGGGTGGTGAAGATGTGAATGTGTAATTAGATGAATGGTGAGCAGGAGCGATTCTGGTTAAGGAATAAAAGCCTGCTCACCATTTTGTCTTTAATCATTCACCCTGTTCAGGAAGTCCAGCAGCGGAACCAGCGCCTTATACGAAGCCACGCAGGATTTGATGAGATCCTTCGATTTTAACTGTGTCACCGTGAGTGGTTCGGTGGCGATGAAGCTGGTGTATTTCAAAAACTCCGCGGCCGGATGTTCAGGGTCGATGCCTTTCGGGACTCTGGTAAGCGTATGTTCAGACTCCAGCGCACCAAAATGCTTTTTGAAATTTTTATCTTTCAGGATTTTGAAAAATTCTTCGTGGTTGTATTCTATTTCCTGACGGATTTTCTTCAGCAGCGGAGCTTCCGGCATGTAATATCCGCCACCGATAAATGAACCCCAGCCGCCTTCCGGTTCAACGTGCATATAGAATCCTGCCTTCATCGATTTCTTCCCGCCGATTTTCAGTGAAGCACCGAAATTGGATTTGTAAGGCTCCTTGTTCTTGCTGAATCTAACGTCTCTGTATATCCGAAAAACACAATCTTTCGGAGTAATGCCAGCCAATCGTTTGTCGGCTTTTACCAGTTCAGAAATGAGGCGTGTAAGGAATTCTTCAAAATCGGTTTTTGCGGTTTCATATACGTTCCGGTTGGCTTCGAACCAATCGCGATTGTTGTTTTTGCTCAGGTCTTTCAGGAACTTAAGGGTGCTGTTTTGTAGCATAGGGTGGTTTTGAACAAGTTGGCTGTAAATATAAGTAATTGTATTATAACAGATTAATAAAAAAATAGGTCGGGGTATTTGTGAATGAAGGGTGTTTCTTTTTTACATTTGTCTCCATCATCATATCTGTGTACATCAACCGATTAACCTGACTTAAAACCTACACCATTTCACTTGCTAACCAACAAATGAAAACCCCCAAGAAAACGGTAAAAACAGTAACCGAGAAAACAAAGAAGGCCTCGGCGGTAAAAGGCCGCAAAATGGAGCCTTTAAAGTCTAAAGAAGTGAAGAATCAGCGCTTCGATGATTTTGAAGAGGAAGAAGATGAGGATATCGATCCTGAAATGATGGACGATAACTTCAAAGGTTTTGATGACGTGTACGACGACGAAGACGACGATCTATAGTCCTCTGTACAATGCTCCTCCCACATGTTGTTTAACTGAACCCGTAGCACTATCGAGCACATTTACTCTCTCCAAAAAATTTAATGCACCGAGGAACGCGAATACAATCGCTTCCTTAAATTTTACAAGTCCTTCATCAGGGACCTGTAGCTTTTTATTGCTTACTTCAGCGATCCGTTCCACCAGAAATTTGTGAAAGGCGCCACCGCCGGTAACGAGGATTTTAGCATCCGTTTTCAGTGACGAAAAGCTATCGGCATGTCGTTGAGCGATGTGTTCGCAAAGGGTGCGCGAAAGGTCGGCCGGCGACCCTTGCTGCAACAAAGGTTGAAACTCGTTTTCATACCATTCACGGCCGAGTGATTTTGGACCGGCTTGCGCATAAAAATCCAGTGCATTCATCCGGCTCAGCACATCGGGCAGGAGAGATCCGGAAGCGGCAAGCTCTCCGTTGCGGTCAAATTCCAGTCCTGTACGTCCGGCAATTTCATTCAGCGCCATGTTCACCGGACAAATATCCCAGGCTACTCTTTTTCCGTCTTTCACCAGCGAAACATTGGCAATCCCTCCGAGGTTCACACAGGCATCATAATCTGAAAAAAGCAGATGATCGCCTACCGGCACCAGGGGTGCTCCCTGACCACCCAGAGCTACATCCTTCGAACGGAAATCGCAAACGGTATCGATACCCGTCAGCGCGGCAATATGTGCCCCCGATCCGATTTGTGTAGTATAATCCAGATCAGGCTGGTGGAAAACGGTATGGCCATGGGAGGCAATCAGGTGGGGTTTCAGCCCGTATTGTTCCCTGAACAAATTGATCGTTTCTCCGTATAACCTGCCCAGCGCAGCATCTGTTTCAAAAACAGAGGGCGCGGAAGCAGAAATAAGCGCCTTCAACCGTAGCTTCCAGTCGTCGGAATACGGGAATGTAAACGCGGCAAGCAGGGAATAACGATACTGCTCACCGTCAAAATCAAACCTGCAGGCGGCAAGGTCGATGCCGTCGAGGGAAGTGCCGGACATGAGCCCGATCACCTCCAGAGAACCGGTAGAAGGACGTGAAATCATCACTGCAAAGAAAATCTTTCTTTCAAAGGGTTTCACGATAGGGAAAGCTTTATTTTTGACATCCTAAGAAAAACGAATTATGATCTTTCAACTGAGCGAAGAACATCTGATGATACAAAAAGCTGCGCGTGACTTTGCGCAGCAGGAACTCCTTCCCGGCGTTATTGAACGTGACGAACACCAAAAATTCCCTGCCGAGCAGATCAAGCGTCTGGGCGAACTGGGCTTTTTGGGTATGATGGTCGATCCAAAATACGGTGGTGGTGGTATGGATGCCATCTCCTACGTACTGGCCATGGAAGAAATATCAAAAGTGGATTCATCTGTTTCGGTTTGCATGTCAGTAAATAACAGCCTTGTTTGCTGGGGTCTCGAAACCTATGGTACCGAAGAGCAGAAACAGAAATATCTCGTTCCACTGGCCAAGGGTGAAATCATCGGCGCGTTTTGTCTCTCTGAACCGGAAGCAGGTTCCGATGCTACTTCACAGCGCACAACAGCCATCGATAAAGGCGACCATTATCTCCTCAACGGAACCAAAAACTGGATCACCAATGGCAGTTCAGCCAGTGTTTATCTCGTCATGGCACAAACGGATGTAGCCAAAGGTCACAAAGGCATCAACTGCCTGATCGTTGAAAAGGGCATGCCCGGTTTTATGGTGGGTCCGAAAGAAAATAAACTCGGTATCCGCGGATCCGACACGCACAGTCTGATGTTTCAGGATGTGAAAGTGCCGAAAGAAAACCGCATTGGTGAAGATGGATTCGGATTTAAGTTCGCGATGAAAACACTCACCGGCGGACGAATCGGTATTGCATCACAGGCGCTCGGTATTGCCAGCGGAGCCTATGAGCTCGCTTTAAAATATTCGAAAGAGCGCAAAGCATTCGGTACGGAGATTTCCAATCACCAGGCCATCCAATTCAAACTGGCCGATATGGCCACTGAGATTGAAGCGGCACGTCTGCTCTGTCTCAAAGCCGCATGGCTCAAAGACAATGGTCTGGACTACAATCAGGCCAGCAGTATGGCGAAACTCTTCTCATCGGAAGTAGCGATGAAAACAACAGTAGAAGCGGTGCAGATTCACGGCGGCTACGGTTATGTTAAAGAATTCCATGTTGAACGACTCATGCGTGATGCGAAAATCACACAGATTTACGAAGGTACTTCCGAAGTACAGCGTATAGTGATTGCACGCAGCGTCATCCAATAATCCTATGATCAGAACACACCTGCACAAATACCTTTTATTCTTCCTTTCGATCTGGTTGTTCGGAGCCTGTACTCCGCAGCGGAAACTTGTATATCTGCAGGGTGATTCGGCCCTGTTCGCGAATGATAGTTCAGGGTTTGAGATGAAGCTCTACCCGGGAGATATCCTGATGGTGCAGTTATTCACCATTAACCCCGATGCATTTCCGGGACTGGGGATCTCTTCCGGCAGTACGGAAGGCAATGATTCGCGTTCGGCCTATGAAAAGGGTTTTGTACTCGATAAAAACGGAGTGCTCAACCTGCCGTATGTTGGAGCGATTTCACTGAAAGGACTTACCTTGCAGGATGCACATGATACCATTGTTCAGCGGTTCAGGAAGTACATTGACGATCCGGTGATCGTGATGAAAAAGCTGAGTTTTAAAGTATCGGTCCTGGGCGAAGTAAACCGTCCGGGCTTGTATTATGTACCCAACGAACAATTAACCCTGCTGGAAGCACTGGCCATGGCCGGCGATCTCAATAATTTCGCCGACAGAACCAAACTGCGTATCCTTCGTAAGAATGGCTCCGGTACCGATGAGATTATCGTAGATCTCACCAGTAAGGAAGCCTTCACCGGCGTGAGTAAATTCATCTATCCGGATGATGTAATCTATGTTCAGCCCACCAGAAAGAAAGCCTTCACGGCCATCTCTCCGGCAACAGCAGTGGTTACCTCTCTGCTCACCGCCGTGGCGCTGCTTGTAACTGCTTATTTCCGCTCCCAATGAACCAACTTTCGAAGAGATACAAACGTGAGGACGAATTTCAGATTCAGACCATCTTTCATGATCTGATCCGGAAGTGGCATTATTTCCTCATTGCCGGCGTTTTTTTTGCAGGCCTGGCGCTTGTTTACATCAAACTCACCTTGCCGGTGTATCAGGCTTCCAGCAGTATTCTCATCGATGATGAAAAATCCGGCCCTTCCAATATCACCGATTTCCTTTCCAGTGATTTGTTCGGAACCAGCCTGAGCCTTCCTACAGAAATTGGTATTCTGCGTTCACGTACCGTGATGCAGAAAACCATCGACCGGTTAAACCTGAGTGTGCAGTACTGGAATACCAGCCAGTTTCCGGCATGGCCGCTGTATCCGCGCAGTCCGATCCGTCTGGAAACCGATACGTTTGTTCGTGAATTCAAGGACCTGGCCTTCGAGGTAAAAATCGTTGATAAGGAGTATTACGAAGTAGAAACGGAATACGATGGTGACAAGCTGCCGTATTTTTCATTCAGTAAAAAATGCAGATTCGGCGAAACGGTATCTTCAAAATATTTCAGTTTCCGCCTGTACAGAGTCGATACGATTCCCGTGGAGAATGGAAATACCTATGAGTTTAAAGTAAGATCGAGTACGAAGCAGATTGCTGAAATGCTGGAGAATCTTTCGGTAGAAGCACTGGATAAAGACGCGAATATCGTTACGCTGAAATATCAGGATGTGGTGCCGGTGCGTGCGCTGGAGGTTTTGAATACAATTGGCAAAGTGTACATCGATCTGGATGTGGAGGATAAAGCCGAAGTGGCATCACTGACTCTGAAATTTGTGGATGAGCAATTGAACAGCACGGGTTCTATGCTGAGTTCGAATGAGCAGGAGATGCAGGCGTTTAAGGAGAAAAACAAAACGGTTGATTTAAGTGAAGAATCACGGGCCGTGTTGCAGAAACTGAATGAGCTCGATGTTGAACGTGTAAAGAATAATATTGAAATCGCTTCCCTCGAGAATTTGTATCAGTATGTACTCCGTAATGAAGATTTCACGAACATGGCACCGACCAGTCTCGGTTTGCCGGATCCGCTGCTGGTAGAACTGATCACGAATTATCAGGCTTTACAAACCAAGCGGAAAAGCATTTCCTTCGGTATCAAGAGTGATGCGCCTGCGGTGAAGGTGATGGATCAGCAGATTGCTGAAACGCGATCCGCGTTAATTGAGAATATTCGGAATATTCAACAGCGGCTGAACGTTACAAGGAATGCGCTGGGCAAACAAATCGGACAATACGAGGAAAGTATTAAACAGGTCCCCGATATGGAGCGGCAGTTGTTGGGTATCAAGCGGAACTTCGAGGTGAACCAGAATATCTACACGTATTTGCTGCAGAAAAAAGCGGAGACCAGTATTGCGAAGGCAACAGCAGTTTCTGATAATAAAATCCTTGATGTTTCGGCATTGGCAGATGAGCCGGTGGAGCCAAGCAAGAAAATACTGGCCGCAATCATCTTCTTGCTTACGCTGGTAATTCCTACCGGATGGATCACGATTACAAACCTGGTCCGCACTACGGTGGTGAGCAAGGATGATATCACGATGCTGACAGAAGTGCCGGTAATTGGTGTTGTTGGACATTCATCTGAACAAAACAATCTGGTGGTCAATAAGCGACCTAAATCAGCCATGGCTGAAGCGTTCAGAACCATCCGTACCAATCTTCAGTTTTATGGTGCCGGTGATGGCTGCAAAACTATCCTGATTACCTCATCGGTAGGAGGGGAAGGGAAGTCGTTTGTTACCTTGAATCTGGCCTCTGTGCTCAGCATGCAGCAGAATAAGGTGGTGGTGATTGGGCTGGATTTGCGTAAACCAAAACTCTATCAGGATTTCGGATGGAAAAATGATATGGGTGCTTCCAATTATCTCGCCGGTGGCGCAAGTCTGGATAATGTGATCCGTAAAACCGATGATCCGTTCCTGGATATGATCATATCAGGACCCATTCCGCCGAACCCGGCTGAATTGCTTTCCAAACCGGCCATGTCGCAGATGATGACGGAACTGCGTAAACGTTATGATTTCATCATCATTGATACACCCCCAGTAGGTGTTGTGTCGGATGCATTTTCACTGATGAGTTTCAGTGAGGTGAATATTTATCTTGTCCGTCAGGGTTATTCCAAACGTGAGTTTTTAACCACGCTGGATGAGTTGTACAAAGAAGGTAAAATACCCAATGCCTGTATTTTGTTGAATGATTCTGATTTCAGTCGCGGTTATGGCTATGGCCATAATTACGGATACATCAACGGAAATGCCGGGTATTACGACTCTCAGGATGAAGAGGAGGAAAAACGCAAAACCGGCTGGCGTCGTTTTATTCCGTTTTCCTGAGCAGGTATAAATTTCGACGCTGCTTAATTCAAAAACCGGAGAAATCTTGTCTATCAGTCACCTTCATTAAGAACACTGATGACGCGGATTGAGCTGATCCGCCGTATGGCGGATCGCGGATTAAATGTGTCTTTAGATTGAAGCTTCATTGCCGAATCTTATTTAAGGAAATTCAATCGTTAAAAGCTTCCATCAACACTTCCATCTTCGAGCCTCGTGATCCTTTGATGAGCAGATTTCCTGCTGAAGGCTTATTGGCTTTGAGCCATTCCATACAGGCAGTTGAATTGTCGAAATGTCTGCTGCCGAGTTGTTGTGCAATGTCTTTAAATAGGTTTCCTACAAACAGTACTTTGTCACCTCCGGTGCGGACTGCTGCTTCTGCGATGCGCTGATGTTCTTCCGGTGAGGTCTCTCCGAGTTCGAGCATCTCGCCCAGTGCAATGTAGCGCGGTTCACTGAAGTTCTTTTCGAAGTTGGCGATAGCAGCCTGCATGCTGCTGGGGTTTGCGTTGTAAAAGTCCTGCACCACAGTGAGACTTCCTTTCTTCACCACCTGCGAACGCTGGTTGCCGGGTACGTAATGTTCGATAGCCTCTTTGATATCGTGTGTTTCTACGCCAAACTGACGGCCTACAGCTACAGCGGATAATACATTGTCGAGGTTGTAGTCGCCGGTAAGTTGAGTTTTGATACGCAGATGGAACGGCTTCATGATCTCCACTTCCAGGAATTCTGTTCCGTTATCAACTACGCGTCCACGGTATTGTACGGTTTCTGAGGTACCGTAAGTGATGATGTTGTCGTAGCCGTGCAGGACTTCGCGCAGAACAGGATTGTCGAGCTGGATGAAGATAAGCCCGCCGTGACTGCGGAGATAATCGTACATTTCTCCTTTGCCTTTCTTTACGCCTTCGGGACCGCCAAATCCTTCCAGATGTGCTTTGCCGATATTGGTGATCAGGCCAAAGTCGGGACAGGCGATGTTGCAGAGTGCAGCGATCTCCCGCTGGTGATTGGCGCCCATCTCCACCACAGCGAAATCATGATCCTCGTTCAGCTCAAGCAAGGTGAGCGGAACGCCGATGTGATTGTTCAGGTTGCCGCGTGTATAGTGGGTGGAAAACTCTTTTCGTAATACCGCTGCCGTTAGTTCCTTGGTAGTGGTTTTTCCGTTGCTGCCGGTGATGCCCAGTACGTTGATATCGAGGCGGTGACGATGGAAGGTCGCTAGTTGCTGAAGCGCGGTCAATACATCCGGTACCCGCAGTAAGCGGGGATCGTCACCGGCGTGTTCATCCACTACGGCATGCGAAGCGCCCTTCGACAAAGCCTCCATTGCGAAGGTGTTGCCGTTAAAATTCGGACCTTTCAGCGCGAAGTAAATACAATCAGCCGGAAGATTACGGGTGTCGGTAGAGACGCTGGGATAACGCTGGAAAATATCGTAGAGTTGCTCGGTGGTAGTCATGGAACAAAGGTAATTGAAAGAGTTAAGGTGAGGAAAAGTGGTATTTGATATTTGCAGGGAGAAGAAGTGATTTTAATGGGTATCGGGAGTATAAAGTTGTAATGATTTAAAGATCCATCCGGCCTCTGCTTCCATGTTCAGAGCGGATGAGTCCGGTGTCGAAAAGGAGACACGGATGAGTTTTTCTTCAATCTGTGTAAAGTACTCCAATATGACGGATTTACCGGATTGAGTGATGTACGAAACTTTCATTCCTTTGGAGCCATTGATGTCGCTACGGAAGTGTGTGAATGCAGTTGAAGTCACTGAATCAGGAAGATATTTGCTGACGAAGGAAGAGTCTATCTCTGTTTCCGGTTGGAGGTTCCTGCGGGAGCCAATACACTGTATCCAGGGGGATACTTTTGTGATGGCGATTACGAATGGGCTTGATCCACTTTGCAGATCATATAAGGCAGGTGTTTTTTTGCTGATGTTTTTAATAGTGGGTTTGTAAAAAACATAGTCACCATAAAAGGTTAATTGCAATTGTTTGTCGGGGGAAGTGTAAAGGAGTCGGCCATGCTTTTCCTCAACAGCAAATTTACCCGTGCCGCATGCCAAACTGAAGAGTACAACATGAAGGAGCAGAACGTGCACCGCCTTGAGTTTATCAAGCCGTAAAATTTTACCGGAGACTGAATGTATCGAGGATGGCTTCACCTGCAGTTAAATGTTTTGCTTTTTCTTCCGGTGTGGTGGTGAACGTTAAAATCCAGTAGGTGCCGTCTTTTAAAAAATAATATTGCAGATAATAGAGGTTGAGTTTTCCCTGCTTGCCGGTGTATTCCATTCGCCAGTGATCGCCTGCTTTTTCTGAACGGATGATGGTGGCATCGGTAACCATCGTTTCAAGTATCTTTTTTACCTGCCCGCTGTACTCCGCCAAAGAAGTGGCTGTTGTTGATTTTTCGTTAAGGAGATTTATATTTTCACGAAAATGATCATCATCGCCTTATATCGGCGAGAAAAGGATGAGCGAAGTTCCCATTTTACCGCTGCTGTCGGCTTCCCATCCTTCCGGATATTGAAGAGTAAACCGGCTGGTCGAATAGTTCAGGAGGGCCGGCGTCTGTGCCGGAAGAGACTGTGTCCACAGCAGGAGTCCGCCCCAAATCAGTTTGTTAAATTCCATGTTGAACGGTTATCACCACTCTCCCGCATACCGCAGCGGATCACCGGAGGTATGCAGCAGGTAGGCGTGTTGAAGGGCGTTGATCTGACGGATATGGTGCAGGTCATGCGCTACCCAGTTGCATAGGAACATCTTCGCCGATAGCGGGCCAAATTTCGGATGTGCGTAAGCGTTATCCCATTTCGGGTCATTCAGTGATTGCAGCCAGCGGACAGAACGATGGCGTTCTTTCAGAAATTCTTCCAGTTTTTTCTCATACGATTGTTCGCTGTAACTTCTGGAGGTTACCCATCCCTCCGGATCAATGGCCGGTAAGGGAGCTTCCGGTTGGGTTAATACATGCTCTAACCGTGCTCTGTAATCTTCTTTCTCTTCATCTACCATATGGCAGAGGATCTCGAGGAGATTCCATTTATCCGGTACCGGACGGTAATGGATGTCCTGACGCTGTCCGATGGTGAAAAGTGAATCGAAAACCAGCCTGTTCAGGGCCAGTTGCTCAATGAGGGGTAAAGGGGCAAATTCCACAGGCGGAGTGGTTGGTTAGTAACCGGTAAAAATACAATCACCCGTGATCTTTCAAAGGGTTATTTTATTAAATTTTAGTACGGTAAAATCAGGGGGCCAGATTTGAGCGGTAAAGAGGGCTAAAACATCGGTAAATGAAAAAGGCTGCCTTTGCAGACAGCCCTTTTCAATTGTATCAGGAGTTGGCTTAGTACATGCCTTCCATTCCACCACCTGGCATAGCAGGAACAGCGGGTTTGTCTTCCTTGATTTCGCTGAGAACGCACTCGGTAGTAAGGAGCATACCTGCGATAGAAGCAGCATTCTCCAGAGCTACACGGGTTACTTTGGTTGGGTCAATTACACCGGCTTTGAGCATGTTTTCATACACGTCAGTGCGGGCATTGTAACCGAAGTCGTCCTTGCCTTCTTTCACTTTCTGAACAACGATGGATCCTTCGATACCTGCGTTTTCCACGATCTGACGCAGCGGCTCTTCGAGGGCGCGTTTAACGATCAGTACGCCGGTTGTTTCGTCGTCGTTGGCTCCTTTGAGTTTCTCAAGTGAAGAGATGCAACGGATGTAGGCCACGCCACCGCCCGGTACGATTCCTTCTTCCACCGCAGCACGGGTAGCATGTAATGCATCGTCCACACGGTCTTTCTTCTCTTTCATCTCAACTTCAGTAGCAGCACCAACGTACAGTACGGCAACGCCACCTGCGAGTTTTGCCAGACGCTCCTGGAGTTTTTCTTTATCGTAATCAGAGGTTGTGGTTTCGATCTGTGCTTTGATCTGGTTTACACGGGCTGTGATATCTTCTTTCTTACCGGCACCGTTAACAACAGTGGTGTTGTCTTTGTCGATGGTAACTTTCTCCGCTTTGCCGAGGAAGGTAATGTCGGCTGCGTCGAGTTTGAAGCCGCGCTCTTCGCTGATCACGGTTCCACCGGTCAGGATGGCGATATCTTCCATCATCGCTTTGCGACGGTCACCGAAGCCAGGAGCTTTAACAGCAGCGATCTTCAGGGAACCACGCAGTTTGTTTACTACGAGGGTTGCCAGTGCTTCGCCATCAACATCTTCAGCGATGATCAACAGCGGGCGACCGGTTTGTACAACTTTCTCAAGTACCGGCAACAGTTCTTTCATGTTGCTGATCTTTTTGTCGTACAACAGGATATACGGACTCTCCAGTACCGCTTCCATTTTGTCGGCGTTGGTAACGAAATAAGGACTGATATAGCCACGGTCGAACTGCATACCTTCAACAACAGTAACGGTTGTTTCAGTGCCTTTTGCTTCCTCAACGGTGATCACACCTTCTTTCTTCACTTTCTCCATCGCTTCAGCGATGAGTTTGCCGATTTCATTATCGTTGTTGGCAGAGATGGTCGCAACCTGCTCAATCTTCTGATTGTCGTCGCCTACACTCTTGCTCATTTTACGCAGTGATTCTACTACGGAAATAACGGCTTTGTCGATACCGCGCTTCAGGTCCATTGGATTGGCACCGGCCGCTACGTTTTTCAGCCCTGCAGTAACGATGGCTTGCGCCAGCACAGTAGCAGTAGTGGTACCATCACCGGCTACGTCAGCTGTTTTTGAAGCTACTTCTTTCAGCATCTGGGCGCCCATGTTTTCTACCGGGTTCTTCAGCTCGATTTCTTTCGCAACGCTCACACCGTCCTTGGTGATGGAGGGTGCGCCGTATTTCTTGTCGATGATCACATTACGGCCTTTAGGACCGAGGGTCACTTTCACTGCATTTGCCAAAGCGTCAACTCCGCGTTTAAGGGAGTCACGTGCTTCGAGGTTGAAAGAGATTTCTTTTGCCATGGTTTCTTATTGGATTTTTTGTTTTTTAGGAAGAAGGGTTAATCAGATTACAGCGAAGATGTCAGATTCACGCATGATCAGCAGTTCTTTACCGTCAACGGTGATTTCAGTGCCGGCATATTTACCGTACAAAACGGTATCGCCCACTTTAACGGTCAAAGGCTCATCTTTTTTACCGTTTCCAACAGCGATTACAGTGCCTTTCTGAGGCTTTTCTTTTGCTGTGTCAGGGATGATGATGCCGCTGGCGGTCTTTTCTTCTGCCGGTGATACTTCAACGATCACACGGTCAGCCAATGGTTTGATACTTACCTTGCTCATAGTTCTTGGTTTTATGTTATATTATGTTGTTGTAGTTGAACAGGAAAAATTTCCCGACCGCCGATATCAGGGATCATGCCAATCGAAAAAAAATAAAAAATGCTGTCAAAATTTCCCGTTCCGGTGAACTTTTGACAGCATTTTCTGACCAGCTTGTGGACAAGCTGTCAGTAGCTTATTGAGCAGGTGCGGCGGCAGGTTGTCCCGCAGGTTGTCCGGCTGGCTGTCCTGCCGGTTGAGCGGCCGGTGCAGCAGGTGCCGGAGCACTTGGCAACGCAGTGTTCTGCATTTGTTCTTCAATGATGGAAGAGCCACCTTGTCCTGATCCGCCTTTCGGTAATACGAAGTTACCGGCCATCGCCAGCACTAAGAGGCCGATCGCAAAACCCCAGGTGAGCTTCTCGAGAAAGTCGGTGGTTTTGCGTACACCCATAATCTGATTGGATGCCTGGAGACCGGAAGCCAGTCCGCCACCTTTTGAATTCTGTACTAAAACGACAGCGCAAAGTAATACGCTGATAATGATGAGGAGTATGACGATTAATGTGAACATATGCGGATCAGATATTAGATTTTTTCTTCAGTTCTTCTATAAGGGCTGCAAAGTAACGGCTTTTTTCGGGGAATTTCAAGCTTAATTTCTGGTAGAACGAAATGGCTTTTTTGAAGTTGCCTTGTTGCGCATAAATATTTGCTAATGTTTCAGTTACGAGGTCGTCCGGCTCCAGAATCGATTTCTTGGCCATGTTGGAAGGGCTGTAAAACGTACTCTTTGAGGGACTAATCCGGGGTTCTTCACGGATGAATTTATCAATCAGATCACCGGCCGGTACTCGCGGTTTGGGCGGGTCGGTATCTACCAGTGATGGGTCCGGAATAGGCCTGCGGGGAGGAATGACTTCTTCTGTGAAAATCACTTCTGCTGCCGGTGGAAACGTTGCTGCCATCGGAGTTATGTCCGGTTCAGGCTGCTGTTCGGTTGTTGGCGGAAGTACTACAGGAGGTGTAAATGCTGTAACGGGAGGAGGTGCAACCGGGGCGGTCGGCACTGTAGCTGTAGTTTCTACAGGCGCCGAAGTTTCAACTCCCGATTTTACAAAGATAAATTTTACCTGTGCCACGGAGCCGACCGTAGGTGAAACAGAAGATGATGCCGGCGCAGATTTATTTTCGGATATGCCTGCCGTTAGTCCGGTGGTGTTCTGGACAGGGATTTCGGCTTGCGGAGCGTTTTCGGCAACCACCGCAATTGCAGGATTTGACACCATTGCCGGCTCCGGAGCTTGCGGTATTTCCGGTGCAGGCGCTGCTTCCGTTGTTGCCTCCGGAGCATGACTATGATTCAGCTTCAGCCAGTCGGTGAAAGAGTGGATTTCTGCGGTATGTGATGTGTAAGGTTCAGTGTCGGTTTCCGCCGTAATTGATTCGGCAGATGTGTTTTCTTCCTGCTTTTGCGGAGCTGTTGCTTCGGGAAGTTCGTTCAACAGTGCTGCTGCTTTTTCGTCGAAATAATCAGCATTGCGGATACGTGTTTCCACAATGCTTTCCCGGATGATTTCATCCAGCGGATCCGTTTCAGCTATTGGTGCAGGTCTGGTTTCTGTTTCTGTTTCTGCTACTGTTTCTCTTTCTCTTTCTCTTTCTGTTTCTCTTTCTCTTTCTCTTTCTCTTTCTGTATCAACAGGGGGTGTGTATTCTTCTTCATCCGGAACCAGATAGGATACTTCATCCTCAACAAGGGCATCATCCGTAACGGTGGTTTCAGTAACAGGATTTTCTACGTTCGTTTGATCGTCGGCAGTGACTTCTTGCGTTGATGTTTCTTCATCCGTATAGGTGACTTCAAGCGGTGTTGCAGTTTCTTCCGGTTCCTGCCAGAGGTTCAGTTCTTTGAGGCGCTGGTTCACGATTTCCTCTACCGACATCTTGGCTTCATCAGCCGGTGCTTCGTATTCAGGAACAATAGCGGTGGTAACATCTTTCGCCTGTTCAAAAACAGGAATGGGTTCTTCGTAGGCGGAGGCAACGGCTGTCGTATCGGCAGACTCATATACACCCGCCATCACATCTTCACTCGTTGGACCATCCGGCTCAGGGTGAATCAGGCGGAACAAGCGGGTCCGGTCGGGGGCAAGTGCGGCAGTGATTTTTAATTGCTGAGGATATTGTACACTGTCCGTACCGGCCAATTGTTTCAGATAGAGATAACGCAACGGCTGACAATAAGGAAACTGGTTGGCCAACGCAGCAATTTGCTCTGCCGGGGCAGAAACGACATGCTCCGGATGCCGCACAAAATCGAGGAATTGCTCTCTTGTCATTACCAGTTGCTCACGGATTTATTAAAGATATCATCAATCAGCTGACGGTTGATATCGTCGATCAGACTTAACTCAACTTCGTTCAGGTTTTTCCTGGAGTCGTAATCGGCGTAGCGTGTAAAAGTAGTCTCAAAATTCTGTTTGGCGTCCTTGGTATTGGTGAATTTTACGTACACGCTAATCGTCAGCCTGTTCAAAGCAGCGGTTTCTGTTCCCTGAATCGCCACGGGAGCGGTCCGGTAATCGGATATATAGCCTTCGAACTGCAGGTCGCCGTCGCGGTCAATCTGGCGAAGGTTGGCTAAAGAGATAAATCGTTCTTTCAGCTTTTCGGTGAACGCCTGACTAAGTAACGGCTGAACCAGCTGTGCGCGGTTGGGGAAATATTGTACAGAAAAGGACTTCACATCCGGAGAAATAGATGCCCCGGTAAAGGAATAGACACCGCAGCCGGAAATGATTCCGGCCATCCCTAACAGGAAGGCAGCTACGAAGTTTTTCATTCCTTGATCTGGTACTCGTTGATTTTGCGGTAGAGGGTTCGCTCGGAGATGCCCAGTTCGCGGGCGGCTTCCTTGCGTTTCCCTTTGTGTTTGACAATGGCCTTGCGGATCATCTCTTTTTCTTTTTCAGAGAGACTCAGGGTTTCGTCCTGCATTTCTGTATGCCCTTCAATTTTGATGGGCTGTGTGCTGAGTGTTACGCCCGGTTCGGTTTCGATGATTTCAGAACGTCGCGGAGCCGGATAAATTTCATCTGCAAATTCCTCGGTTTCCGGAAGGTTTACAGAGCCACCGCTCATCAGCGTCGCGACGACTTTCTTCAGCTCTGTGAGATCTTTTTTCATGTCGAAAAGAACTTTGTAGAGCAGTTCCCGTTCACTGAAATCGCCACCGTTGCGGGCCTCATCACGTAATACCATCGGGAGGGTAGTGGATTCCTGTCCGGGAAGATATTTCAGCAGCACATCGGCGGTGATTTCTTTTTTCTGCTCGAGGATGGAAAGCTGTTCCGTAACGTTTTTCAGCTGACGGATATTTCCAGGCCAGCGATACTCGACGAGGAGATGCTGTGCTTCGGGCAGGAGATGAATGGTCGGCATTTTGTACCGGTCGGCGAAGTCAGCCGCGAATTTCCGGAACAAAAGATGGATGTCTTCCTTGCGCTCTCGCAATGGCGGCACATGGATAGGAACGGTATTCAGTCGGTAGTACAGATCTTCTCTGAATTTACCGCGTTCAATGGCTTCGGGAATATTTACGTTGGTGGCAGCTACTACGCGGACGTTGGTTTTCTGCACCTTGCTGGACCCTACACGGATGAACTCTCCGGTCTCCAGCACGCGCAGTAAACGAACCTGCGTCATCATGGGAAGCTCCGCTACTTCGTCGAGGAAGATAGTGCCGCCGTTTACGACTTCAAAATATCCTTTGCGGGCTTCGTGCGCTCCGGTGAAAGATCCTTTTTCGTGTCCGAATAATTCAGAGTCGATGGTGCCTTCGGGAATCGCACCGCAGTTAACAGCAATATTGGGTCCGTGTTTGCGGCTGCTGAGGAAATGAATGATCTGTGAGAAGATCTCTTTCCCGGTTCCGCTTTCACCGGTGATAAGCACACTGAGGTCGGTAGGAGCTACCTGTCGCGCAATGTCGATCGCGTGATCTAACAGTGGCGAATTACCGATAATTCCGTACCTGTTTTTAATTTCCTGTATGCTCATGATGAAAAGATTTAATTAGGCTGATACGACGGTACCAATGAGTGTGGCAGCGGTACAGCGATCAATTTTTACATTTACATAGTCGCCCGGCTTCAGATCTCCTTTTGGGAATACCACTACCGTGTTCTGTGAGTTTCTGCCGGAGAGCATCTCTGTCGATTTTTTCGATGGGCCTTCTACCAATACGCGGTAGGTTTGTCCCACGCCTTCCTTTGTTCGAACGGCTGAGAGCAGTTGCTGCAGATCTACAATCTCCTGTAATCTTCTGCTCTTTACTTCTTCTGAAATATCGTCGGCAAATTGCTTCGCAGCTGCAGTGCCCGGACGTTCAGAGTATTTGAACATATAGGAGAAATGGTAGCCGGCCCATTCCATCAGACTCAAGGTTTCCTGATGATCTTCTTCTGTCTCACTGCAGAAACCACTGATGATGTCAGTACTGAGACCGCAGCCGGGAAGGATACGTCGGATACTTTCTATTCTGTCGATGTATTGTTCACGTGTATAACCGCGGTTCATTTTCTCCAGCATGCGCGTGCTTCCGCTCTGAACGGGAAGATGGATGTACTTGCAGATATTTTCGTATTTCGCCATCACATGCAACACCGCATCGGTCATGTCGCGGGGATTGCTGGTGCTGAACCGGACACGTAAATCAGGATGTATCTGCGCTACTTTTTCAAGGAGATCGGCAAAGGTGGTATAGCGTGCCTGTTCATCAGCCGGCAACGTATGATGCAGTGCAGCGTGAACCGTTTCCGGCTCGAGTTCTTTCTTTTGTCCGCCACCCCACCAGAGATAAGAATCCACATTTTGTCCGAGCAGGGTTACTTCGCGATACCCGTTGTTGAAGAGTTCACGTGTTTCGGCAACGATACTTTCAGGATCACGGCTGCGCTCACGTCCACGGGTAAAAGGCACTACGCAAAAGGCACACATATTATCGCATCCGCGCATGATAGAGACGAAGGCCGTAACACCATTCGATCCTAAACGAACGGGACTGATATCCGCATAGGTCTCTTCGCGGCTGAGTAAAACATTCAGGGCCTTTTGACCGCTTTCTACACGCTCAATCAGATTCGGCAGATCACGATAAGAATCGGGTCCGGCAACGATATCCACCAGATGCTCTTCTTCGAGGAACTTCGCTTTCAGGCGTTCGGCCATACAGCCCAGCACACCCACGATGAGTCCGGGATTCTGTTTCTTCAATTTTTTAAAATCCTGCAAACGGGCACGCACCCGCTGTTCCGCATTATCGCGAATGGAGCAGGTGTTAATAAAGATCACATCCGCCTGACCAAAATCGCGGGTCGTTTCGAAGCCGGTGCCGGTCAGAATCGACGCAACGATCTCACTATCAGAGAAATTCATCTGACAGCCATAGCTTTCCAAAAAGAGTTTCTTGCCATTCAGTTCGATAGCAGGAGCCACCATGGTAGCTTCTCCTTGCCGTTGTTCGTCGATGACCTTATTTCCGTGTTCCAGCATGATATAATAAAGGAGTGCAAAGATACGAAAAACAGGGCCGACTGACAAGATGTCAGAGGTGATTGATTGCCCCAAGGGGATTCCAGTTTGGAATCCCCTCGGGCGGGATGTGATTGATGGGGGGATGTTAAGGGGGATGGGATTGATGTTGATGATGATTTGGGGATGGGATTGATAAGGGGATACTCTGCAACCCTGAGGCAACGCTCAGGGCGCAAGCGCTTCGCAACTTCGAAACTCCGCATCCCGCATTGCGAAGCAATGGCAACCCCACAACTCCGCAACCCCGTAACCCCGCAACCCCGTAACTCCGCAACTCCGTAACCCCGTAACCCCGTAACCCCGCAACCCCGTAACCCCGCAACCCCGTAACCCCGCAACTCCGCAACTTCGTAACTTCGCAACCCCGCAACCCCGCAACTCAATTCTCCCCCCTCCAGCCGTTTTATCCCATTTGTATCCGTTTATTTTTCAATCTTAATTGGCTGTTAATCAGTATAGTTGAATAAAATCATCCGTTACCCTGTTCGGAAGTGATGATTAAAATTCCCTTATTTTGCGCCCTGAACTTAAAATTCCCATAACCCCTATACCACCCGAATGGCCGATAATTTAGTGATAGTGGAGTCGCCTGCGAAGGCGAAAACGATCGAGGGATTCCTCGGAAAAGACTTTACGGTGAAATCCAGCTTCGGGCATGTGCGCGACCTGGTGAAGAACGACAAAGCGATTGATATTCAGAACGATTTCGCGCCAAATTATGAGGTGAGCGAGGATAAGTCGAAGGTGGTAGATGAACTCCGCCGCCTGGCGAAAAAAGCGAAGACCGTTTGGTTAGCGACGGACGAGGACCGCGAGGGAGAGGCCATTTCATGGCACTTGTTTGAGTCCCTTGACCTGAAAAAGGCTAACACTAAACGTATTGTTTTTCATGAGATTACGAAGAAAGCAATCAAAGAAGCAGTCGAAAATCCACGCTTTATAGATATGCACCTGGTGGATGCTCAACAAGCCCGCCGGATTCTGGATCGACTGGTAGGTTTCGAGCTTTCACCGGTATTATGGAAGAAAGTAAAACCGAGTTTGTCGGCCGGTCGCGTGCAATCGGTGGCGGTTCGTCTAATCGTTGAGCGTGAACGCGAAGTCGAGGCTTTCCAGAGTCAGTCGGCATTTCGTGTGATCGCTATCTTTAAAGTAAAAGATAAAAAAGGCAATATCTCCAATCTCAAAGCCGAACTCCCGCACCGTTTTCCGAAAGAAGCCGATGCGGAAGCCTTCTTAAAGAAAGTAGCAGATGCGGCCTTTAAAATTGATAACCTCGAAGTAAAACCCGGAAAAAAATCTCCCGCGGCTCCTTTTACGACTTCTACCTTACAGCAGGAAGCTTCCCGTAAACTCGGTTTCAGCGTTGCTCAAACCATGGTGATTGCGCAGCGTCTGTATGAGAGCGGAAAGATCACGTATATGAGGACCGACTCGGTGAATCTCTCCCAGCTCGCACTCGATGCCGCCAAGGATGCGATCAGCAAACAATACGGCAAACAATATTCACATACCCGTCAGTATCGTACCAAGAGTGCGAATGCACAAGAGGCTCACGAAGCCATTCGCCCGACCTACATGGAGATGAGCTCCATCGACGGAGAGAATGCGGAAAGACGTCTCTACGAGCTGATCTGGAAACGTACCATTGCGAGCCAGATGGCCGATGCGCAACTGGAACGAACCATCGTGAGCATCTCCAATAATAAATCGAAAGATATCTTCCAGGCGACCGGTGAAGTGATCCGTTTCGATGGATTCCTGCGGGTGTACATGGAAGGCACCGACGATGAAAACGAAGAAAACGAGAGCGGACTTCTTCCTCCTCTGGAAATCGGACAGCATCTCGACCTCGACAATATCACTGCTACTGAGAAGTTTTCGTCACCGCCTGCCCGTTATACAGAAGCAAGTCTGGTAAAGAAACTCGAAGAACTTGGTATCGGACGTCCTTCTACCTACGCACCAACCATTTCTACCGTACAGAAACGCGGTTATGTGGTGAAGGAAGATCGTATGGGAAAAGAGCGGAGTTTCTCTGTACTGACGCTGCGCAACGGAAAAGTATCCGGCGAAGTAAAAACGGAAACCTATGGCAGCGAAAAAGCCAAGATGTTTCCTTCAGATATCGGCACAGTAGTCACCGATTTTCTCGTGGCCAATTTCCCGGTCATCATGGACTATAACTTCACAGCGAACGTTGAAGAAGAGTTCGATGAAATTGCAAACGGACATCTGCAATGGACCAAAATGATCAAGAAGTTTTACGGTCCTTTCCATAAGTCGGTAGAGCAAACGGAGAAGCACAGTGAACGGGCTACCGGCGAGCGCATGCTCGGAAAAGATCCGAAAACCGGACGCCAGGTATCTGCCCGTATTGGACGCTTTGGTCCGCTGGTGCAGATTGCCGGAAAAACAGAAGACGATAAACCGCAATTCGCCAAGCTCCGCAGCGGGCAACGCCTCGAGACCATCACCCTCGAAGAAGCTCTTGATCTGTTCAAGATGCCACGTAACCTCGGCACTTATCAGGGAGAAGAAGTCGTGATCGGTATCGGCCGCTTTGGGCCATATGTACGTCACGGAAGTGTTTTCGCGTCTCTTTCAAAAGAAGACGATCCGTACACTGTTGACCTCGACCGTTCCATTGAAGTGATCGAGGCCAAGCGGAAAGCAGAGCGTGAAAAGATCATCAAAGTTTTCAAAGAGCGCAGCGATGTGCAGGTGTTAAAAGGAAGATGGGGTCCTTACCTTGTCGTTGACGGTGGAAACTACCGTATCCCCAAAGACAAAGACGCCGCAAAGCTTACGCTCGAAGAATGTCTGGATATTGCTGCAAACGGAACCCCAAGTGGAGGAAAGGTACGCCGCTTCGGAAAGAAAACTGCTGCTGCCAAGGAACCGGCAACAGCTAAAGCTGCGGCCAAAACCAAACCTGCAGCACGCAAGGCGCCGGCAAAGAAATCGGCTGCAAAAAAATCTGCACCGGCAAAGAAAGCACCCGTAAAGAAAGCCGCACCGGCGAAGAAGACGGCTGCGAAGAAAGCAGCGCCGGCAAAGAAAGCACCGGCAAAAAAAGCTGCGAAGAAAGCAACAGGCAAGAAGAAATAAAGCGCTGCCATGTTACAAGCGTATTTTGAACCGGTTACCGGCGATCATCTGCCGGGTGCGGAAGGCGGACTCCCGCCTGATGCCCTCGGACAATTTATCATCGCCTATGCCTCTGGTGGTACCTTCCCTGATTTCGAAGGAGCACGGATTGCATTGATCGGCGTAGGAGAGGAGCGCGGCTCACTCGGAAACGAGGGCTGTGCAGCAGGGCCGGACCGGATCCGGAGAGAACTCTACAAACTGAAAAAACATGCTCAGACTTTGCCCATTATTGATCTGGGTAATTTGCGGATAGGCCATACCGTTAGTGATACCTATGCTGCCATTGCCACTGTCGTACACGAGTTGATCTCTCATCGTGTGATACCGGTCATTCTCGGCGGCAGCCAGGACCTCACCTACGGACATTACGGCGGATATAAATTAGCTGAGCAGATCATCAACATTGTTTCTGTGGATGCCCGTTTTGATCTCGGTCTGCCCGAGGAACCCAACAACAGTCAGACCTATCTCGGTAAGATCATCCTCGAGCAACCCAACTATCTTTTCAACTTCAGCAATCTCGCCTATCAGACTTATTTCACCGGAACCGATAACGTAGCGCTGATGAAAAAAATGCACTTTGATACCTATCGGTTAGGTCAGGTGCAGACCGATGTGCAGGATACGGAGCCGGTCGTAAGAAATGCTGATTTGGTAACGGTAGATATTTCCTCTGTCAGACAAAGCGACGCTCCGGGATCAGCACATGCCGGTCCCAACGGATTATACGGTGAAGAACTCTGTCAGATCATGCTGTACGCCGGCATGAGCGACAAACTCAGCGGCATAGGATTCTACGAATACAATCCCGCTTTTGACCGTCAGACCCAGACTGCGCAACTGGTCGCACAGGCCATCTGGTATTTTCTGGAAGGGGTAGGGCAACGGAAGATGGATGTTCCGGTCAGCAACACCAACAGTTACTTAACCTATCGGGTTACACTCGAAGAACTTGATCAGGAAATCACCTTCATCAAAAGCATGAAAAGTGATCGCTGGTGGATGAAACTGCCTACTGACGGTGCCCGCAACCGGTATCTCAGTCAGCATTTGCTACCCTGCACCTACAAGGACTACCAGCAGGCCTGCAACAACGAAGTCCCTGAGCGGTGGTGGAATGCGGTACATAAAATGGTGTAAGAAATAACTGCAAATAGTTGATTTTCGTCAAATTTCGCACAGGCATTACCGTAGTTTCCTACAGCAAATCTGGCGCAGAAGTCCCTTCTCAGAGGAAATCCCAATCACATTTAGTTACCTAACACCTGGCTGATCGTGGAAAACTCCATTTTTAATTATTGATAATCAATGTCATTGAAAATATTTCAAACATCAACGGGGGCAATCCCGAAATAACTATTTTAGTCCCGCTCAAGAGGTGAAAATCGCAGGATAACCAAATACTGCCAGAGGTCGTCTTTTGGGTTTGTAAATTATATTTACGTACTTTAACCCCCCGAATAACCCGAATCCTATCATAATCGTATGAAGAAACTTTTAACTGTAATCGCGGCCGGTTGTATGACCACTGCAGTGTTCGCACAGCAGGATCCTCAGTTCAGCCAGAATATGTTCAACAAACTCTGGACGAACGCCGCAACAGCAGGAAGTAACGAAGCCATCTGTGCAAACCTCTTGTATCGTGCCCAATGGGTAAGCTTTGACGGTGCTCCCAAATCAGGAGTGCTTGGTATAGAAGCGCCTCTTTTCAGCAATAAGATGGGTGTTGGATTGAGCATTGGAACTGATGAAATCGGGTTTGAGAAAAGTCTGACAGCAAAACTGGCTGCTGCCTATCATTTCACTTTAGGTTCAGGAAAGCTGGGCGTAGGGCTTGATTTCGGGTTACTTCAGAATTCCATTGACGGAAAGTTTACTGCTCCTGACGGAACGGCGAACGACCCTGCCATCCCGCAAAGCTCTGTTAGCGGAACAGCATTTGACTTAGGCGGCGGATTGTATTATCATTCGGAAAAATTCTATGTAGGATTATCCGGTTCACACCTGATGGAAAGCAAGGTGGAGCTCGATAAATTCGACAAGCAATACAAGCGCCACTACTATGGTATGATCGGTTACAACTGGGAAGTTACCCCATCAGTTACCCTGAAGCCCATGGTATTTGTGAAGAACGTAGAAAGCAATACCACCTTTGATGTGAACGTAAATGCTCACTTCAACAACAAGTTCTGGTTGGGATTGTCCTATAGAAATGAAGATGCCATTGTCGGAATGCTGGGTCTGACCTTGTTTGACAACCTGCGTTTAGGATACGCATACGACTTTACTACTTCAGAATTAAAGGATTACAGTGATGGTACACATGAAATCATGTTGGGCTACTGCTTCAATGTGAAGAAGAAGGTACCGGTCAGTATCCGAAACGTAAGATTCCTCTAATAATCGGAATATAAACGGGATTCAGAGAAACTATCTTTGAAAGCAAACGTAGAAACGAACTGGAAGTGTGTGGTATAATAAACCGATCTTTCCGGCGTTCGATGCTTACGTTGAATGCAAACCCGAACCCAAAAGCGAACAAAGCATGAAAAACCTGATTATTGCTTCCCTCGCACTGCTGCTGCTAAGTAGTTGTGGAGGCGGTAACCGTGGTCAATTAGTGGGAGTACAAGGACGTGAGAAATGGTATCAGGCCGATCCATACGGTATGGTATTCATTCCTCAGGGATCCTTTAACATGGGTCCCAGCGACCAGGATGTTCCCTACGCACAAAACGCAATGGCAAAGACTGTGTCGATGCATGCGTTTTACATGGACAACACGGAAATCACGAACAACGAATATCGTCAGTTCGTGTATTGGGTGCGTGATTCACTGGCACACAGGCTGCTTGGTGGAGACCACCTGATTGAGGAAGGAGAGTATGGAGAGCGGATTAACTGGGACGAGCGAATCAAGTGGGACGACGAGGAGAACGTCGAGACCCTTGCTGAGCTTTATCTCCCGGAAAGTGAGCGATTCTACCGTCGCAAGGAGATCGATTCACGAAAAATGAATTTTGAATACTATTGGATTGACCTTTTGGCTGCTGCGCAGAAGGACTATAGCCGTGATCGTGATCCGGCTGCAGCTTCTCTTGCAAACCGTCCTCAAGGCCGAACCGATCGTTCGGTGTATATTAAGAAGGAGATCATCAACGTTTATCCGGATACACTTTGCTGGATACATGATTATACCTACTCTTTTAACGACCCGATTACCAAGGCGTATTTCTGGCACCCGGCTTATGATGATTACCCTGTAGTAGGAGTAAGCTGGACGCAGGCAAAAGGCTTTTGTGTTTGGAGAACACAATTGCTGAGTTCCTATATTGAGTCGATGGATGAAACCTATGTTCAGGATTATCGTCTCCCGACAGAAAGTGAATGGGAATATGCTTCACGAGGTGGTTTGGCGAACAACCCCTATCCCTGGGGCGGTCCTTACACGCGTAACAGTCGCGGATGTTTCCTTGCGAACTTCAAGCCATTGCGTGGTAACTACATTGATGACGGTGGATTCTACACAGTTAAAGCCACAGCTTACTGGCCAAACGATTACGGTTTATACTGCATGGCAGGTAACGTAGCAGAGTGGACCAGCAACGCATACGACGAGTCGGCCTACAGTTTTATTCATGATCTCAACCCGGATTATACATATGATGCGAAGGACACTGATCCTCCTGCACTCAAGCGGAAGGTGATTCGTGGCGGATCATGGAAAGATATCGGTTATTACATCCAGACCGGATCACGCAGTTATGAATATCAGGATACCTGTAAAGCATACATCGGATTCCGTTGTGTGATGGATTTCCTGGGAAGAGACAAAGCTGATTTCTAAGAGACACACATACCAGTGACCGGAGTGATCAACCCATTCCGGCGAGGTGACCATATTCAATCAAAACACAATCAATCTTAACCAAAACCATTAAAACTCGAGAACAACATGGGATTAGCTCAATTGACCCAAGGTAAGGGGTTCAAACAGTTCATGGCGAAACTTTACGGTTTCGGAGCTGCAATTGTAATTGTCGGAGCGCTCTTCAAAATTCAGCACTGGGAAGGTGCGGGTATCATGCTTACTGTGGGTCTGTTGACCGAAGCTGTTATCTTCTTCTTCTCTGCATTTGAACCACCACACGAAGAAGTGGATTGGTCACTAGTTTATCCGGAACTCGCAGGGATGCACGAGCCGGGAGCTGACCGTAAGAAACAAGTAAAAGGATCGAATGACCCTGTAGCGCAGCAGTTAGACAAATTACTTGCTGATGCCAAGATCGGCCCTGAGTTGATCAACAGCCTGGGTACCGGACTGAAATCGCTTAGTGAAAATACCGCTAAGATGGCGTCTGTATCAAATGCTGCACTGGCAACTGAAGAATATTCCAAGAACATCACTGCTGCATCCAAGACTGTGAATACCCTTACACAATCTTATGAGAAAGTAGCAACTGCCATGAATGGAATGTCAGTAGCACATCAGGAACTGTTGAACAACCTCAATGGTACTGTTGAAGATACGAAGCGTTACAAAGACGAAGTGAACAAGCTTGCCAAGAACCTCGGTTCGCTGAATACCATTTATGGTAACATGCTGACCGCGATGAACCCTAACGCGAAATAATCACAGAAGATTATTCGTTAATTATTCATCAACCAAAAACCCTAAGATCAAAAAATGGCAGGTGGCAAATTATCACCGAGGCAGAAAATGATCGGGATGATGTACCTTGTGTTAACAGCACTGTTGGCACTGAACGTCTCCAAAGAAATCATCAATGCTTTCGTTACGATTAACGATAGTCTCGAGACTACGGTGAAGAACCTCTCGGGAAAGAATAAGCAGGCATATGACGCATTTGACAAACAAATGCAGAACGACAAAGCCAAAACCGAACCTTATTTTAAGAAGGCGCAGGTTGTAAAAGGCGAATGCGAAAAGCTGGGTAAATACATTGAAACTGTTAAAGAAGAATTGATTCGAGTCACTGACAAAATGGAGCCGAATGCGAAGATGGTTCCGTTGCGTGAGATGAAAGCCATGGATAACTACGATGAGCCGACCCGCATTATGTGCGGTGACAAGCAGGATGGTCGTGGTCACAAGGCGACTGAACTCAAAGGTAAAATTGACGGTTTCAAGAAAAACATCATCGCTGCACTGGATGCGAAGGATCGCGAGAAATTCACGAAGCGTTTAGATGAATTGTTCAATACCAAAGACCCGGCAAAAACTTCAGAAGACGGTAAGAAAACCTGGGAAATGGCGAACTTCTATCACAATCCTGTGGTAGCTACAGTTGCTCTGCTCTCTAAAATTCAAACGGATATCAAAAATGCGGAATCAGAGATCGTAACACACCTTCTCACCGCAATCAACGCAGCTGACTTCAAATTCGATACCCTGGCTCCGAAGGTGATTGCTCCCTCCAGCTATGTGATCGAAGGTCAGGAATATTCTGCGGATATCTTCCTGGCAGCGATGAGCTCCACCAGCGATCCTGAAATTACCGTTGGCGGTTCTTCTCTCACAGTTGATGGTGGTGTTGGTACATATAAAGTACGGGCATCCGGCGTTGGTGAGAAGAAGTATGCCGGTGTAATCAAGGTGAAGAAGCCGGATAATACGTATGAGTCCTACCCATTCGAAAGTTCATATATCGTAGCAAAGCCTTCCGCTTCTGTTGCTGCTGATAAGATGAACGTAATCTATATCGGTGTTCCGAATCCGATCACCGTATCAGTTCCGGGTGTTCCGGATGAAAAAGTTAAAGCATTGCCTTCAGGTTTTGCTTTGACTCCGGATCCGAAACTGGGTAAAGGGCACTTCATTGCTGAAGCGAAAGGGCAGCCGGGCGAAGGCAAGGTCGTTGTATCGGCCGACTTCAACGGTAAACCAATGCAAATGGGTGAATTCAAATTCCGCCTTAAGCGTATTCCTGATCCGGTTGCTAAAATCGGTGGTAAGAAAGATGGTGGTATTCCAAAGAGCGCACTCGCTGCTCAGCAGGGTATCATTCCTACCATGGAAGGCTTCGACTTCGACCTCTATCCGAAAGTGCTTAGCTTCAAGATGAGCCGTTACGGTAAAGGCCGTGATCCTGTTGAGAAAGCACAGGAAGGCGGTGGTTCACTGACCGGCGATATGAAAGCCATCATTGAGCAGGCCCGAGCAGGAGATAAGATCCTGTTCGAATACATCAAAGTGTCGATGCCTGACGGAACTACCCGTACCGTAAACTCAATTCCGCTGACCGTACAGTAAGAAATCAACAGGAATTGCAACCGCGGCAATTACAAATCGTTTAAATTATTATACACATCATAACATCCATGAAAAAGTTCTTCCTGATGCTGGCACTGTTCGCTTTCGCGGCAGTTTCAGTAAATGCACAGAACGTGCTTGATGGGGTTTACGTAAAAGAGAATAATCCGGCACGCCGGGTAATTCCTTACACCTACCTCCGTGAAGCAGATGTGATGTGGGCAAAGCGCATCTGGCGCCATATTGATCTGAATGAAAAGATCAATGCTCCGCTCCGTTATCCGAAAACCGGTGATACCAAGGATCGTAAGAACCTGATTAACGTGTTAATGGATGCGGTGAAGGAAGGTAGCATGACCGCCTATGACCCACAGGACGATGAATTTACATTGCCGATGACGCAGGATCAGTTCTCCAAAGTCGGTGGTGCGGACTCTATCCAGATCAAAGTTACGCGTGCTGAGCCTCCATACGATGAATATGATTCAACCGTTTTCAGAGCGTTCAACCCTGATGACGTAGTTCAGTATCGTTTGAAAGAGGAATGGTTCTTCGACAAACAGCGTTCTGAACTCAAATGCCGCATTATCGGAATGTGTCCGATGACACTGGCACGCGATCAGGAAGGTAACCTGATCGAAGGTGGTCAGAAGAAACTGCTCTTCTGGATTTATTATCCCGAAGCGCGCCGTATTCTGGCTAACGCTGAAATCGCAAACCGTTTCAACTCCGCTCAACGTATGACCTTTGAAGATGTGTTCCAGAAACGCATGTTCAACAGTTATATCATCAAGGAAGATAACGTGTACAACCGAAGAGTGGACGATTATAAAGTAAATCCCCTGGATGCACTGCTCGAATCTGAGCGCATTAAACAGGATATGATCAACTTCGAAATCGACCTCTGGGAATACTAAGAATTGTTAGAACAGAAAAAGGCTCCGCTTAGGAGCCTTTTTCTGTTATACGGGTTTTGTGATTCACCCTGCTTGCTTTACTTTGCAGCATGAACCGGAGAAAGTACGTGTTGATTTTTTGTCTGTTGTCGCTTTCTGTGTCACTGCAGGCGCAATACATTTTAATTAGTAAATCATCCTTGCACGACGGCCCTCATCTGCGTAATGCCGTTAAAAAAATTGCACAGCAGGTACTGGAAGATTTCGAAGTCAGGGATTCGGCTGCAGATCTTGATAATCTCTTCAGGCTACAACTTTGTGCCGGTCTGTATGACGAGAGTGTTCGCACCTTGAAGTTGTTTCGCAGTGTGCAGCCTGATCAGCAATGGGGGGGATTACCAGCCCTCGGCATTCAGTTTGAGGTGACTGCAGTTTCATTTTCGGCACTACAGCAAAAAGAAACAGATTCGGCTTCGGTCATTTATCGGTCCGCACAGCAATTATACGATCGCATGCCGGAACCTTCGAAGCCATATGTACAACAGTTTTTTCAACCGGATGTGGATGGTTTGAAGCAACGATTTGAAAAATCAAGAGAACTGCTGGGCATGTCATCCAAAGGCCGGGCAGCAAGGGAAGAAGCCATCCGGTTTTGCCGGCTCCATCTTTCCCTCGAAATCGCACGTTTGATCAATCGGGATGCACTGCGGTTTCTGACGGATGAAGATAATAAACACTATGTCATTGATGATAGTCTTCTGATACCCGGAGCTGACAGTTCGTTACTAACGGCAGTGGTAGTACGAAAACATGATGTGACAGAACCTCAACCTGTGATTCTGGTCTATTCAATCTATGCCGGTCCCAAAGATCTTGCCATTGCCAAGCGGGCTGCTGATCATGGATACGTTGGTGTAGTGGTCAACACGCGGGGAAAATTTCTCAGTTCGGCTCCACTTGTTCCGTTCGAACATGACGCAGAAGACAGCTGGCCCGTGCTGGATTATTTATCAAAACAGGAATATTGTGATGGGAGTATTGGAATGTATGGTGGAAGTTATCTTGGGTTTTCCCAATGGAGTGCACTGAAAAGTCCGCATCCTGCATTGAAAACAATCGTTCCGCAGGTAGCAGTTGCTCCGGGCATCGATTTCCCTTCCACCGGAGGTGTGAACGGTACCTACGGTTATCAATGGCTGAGATATGTATCCAACAACCCGTTTACCGACTATCTGACCTTTAATAATTCATCTTATTGGGATAGCCTTAATCAAGCCTGGTTTATTTCAGGACTGCCGCTTGATCGATATGATTCGCTGGCAGGTCGGGAAGACAAGACCTTCAGGAAGTGGCTGGAACATCCGGTGATGGATGAATATTGGAAATCTCTTATTCCTGCAGATTCAGATTTTGCAGCAATCGATATTCCTGTTTTAACCATCACCGGTTATTTCGATGATGATCAGGCCGGAGCACTGCATTACTATAACCAGCATTTGAAATATAGTACTAACCCCAGACATTATCTCCTTATCGGACCCTGGGATCATTTTGGAGCACAATCATCACCGGATCCGGTGTTGCGCGGTTACCAGACCGATTCGTGTGCAGTCATAAATATTGATCAGCTGGTTTTTGAATGGATGGATTATGTTTTCCGTGCTAAACCTCTGCCAGCATTGATTAAAGATCAAGTGAACCTGCAGGTGATGGGAGCGAATACCTGGTGGCATGGAAAGCAGCTGTCGGAGCAGAACGGAGAGGTGCTTGGATTTCATTTGCTGCAGGATCAGAATAACCATTACCTGTTATCAGCAACGGCACCTGTTGTTACCCGGCGCATGCAGTTGACCCGGAATGATCTTGCGTTACCCGGCAAAGAGTATGGCTATGATGCGCCGGTACCATTGAAAGATTCTATTTTGCCATCGAAGTCGGGTATTTATTTCAGATCGGATGTGCTGAAGGACACTTCGTATCTACATGGCCGTTATACACTTGATCTGAAACTGATTCCAGATTGTTATGATGCTGACTTAATTACCCGTTTATATGAAGAGACGGCAGACGGGGAATTTCTTTTGCTTGGTACAGGTTTGAATCGTATATCAAACCGTGAGATATCCACGCAACCGGTTTACATGAGGCCGGGGGAATTGAACGAGGTTCAGCTTGAATCCCTTTATTTTACTGAGCGGATGCTCAGGCCGGGATCAAGAATTTTGTTATGGCTGGATATTCATGCCTCAACTTCCTACGAATTTAACAATGGGGAAAAAGGAAAGGTGAGTGCACAAGATAGAAGAGACTTTAAAGGAATCCGTTTGAATATCCTGAGCGATTCAAAGCTGATGCTGCCTGTCCGGAAAAAATAAACCAGGACCGGAAAGTTCCAATCCTGGTTCTTATAATTCAGCAATTAAATTAATCTTTTTTAACTTCAATAACCATCATTTCTGTGCGACGGTTAAGCTGGTGCATCTCTTCTGTACAAGGTGCGTCATCACCGCAACTGTTAACGAGTACAGATTCACCTGTCCAGGTTACCTTCGCCAGTTGTTTCGGGTTAACACCCTTTTCGATCAGATACTGACGTGCAGACTTCGAGCGGTTTTGAGACAGACGTTCATTGTACTCCTTGGTAGCACGGCTGTCGGTACTGGACGAAAGGGAGATTTTAACACCTGGATTTTCTTTCAGGAAAACAGCAACTTCATCGAGAACTTTGACAGCATCATCGCGCACGTTGAATTTATCAAGATCGTAGTAGATGATCTTGAACCAGCTTTCCCATGGAGATATTTCACTCGCTTTGGTCATTTCTACAGTGTAGTTCAGACTGCGTGGTGCTTCGCCTTCCTGGCCTTTCAGCATCACCACTTTCGGGCGATAACCGGGCATTGAAACTACCAGTTGTTCATCCTTTTCAGGAATCAGCGGTTGAGTATATAATCCCTGCAAATCGGTTGATCCGATGTCACGTTGAGTGGCATCATCCCGGATCATTGCACCGGGAAGTGGTTGCTTCGTTTCTGCATCGATAACACTGATTGAAATGGCGTACATTGATTCTGTTTTACCCAATTCAATGCGGATAAACGGATCGCCGGGATAAGTGGCTGATGTTTCGAAGTTCACTGTTGAATCTCCAAGTCCTTCAGCACTTCCTTTTAACAGATATTTCAGATCGAATTCTGCCGGGAAATCAAAACGTCCGTTCTCAAGCGTAGTAAATGATTGCATCTTTTCTCCGGCACTTAGTTCAACCCGGGCATCCTTGATCGGGGTGCCATCCTCTTTTCGCACAACAATTCCTTTTACCCGCAGACTCTTCTTTTTGAAAGTGTAAATGTCATCATCGAAACCACGGTTTGCGCGGTTTGAACTCAGATAACCTACTTTGTTTTTCATATCATACACCATGCTGAAATCATCATCATAGGTGTTGATCGGGTATCCAACGTTAACCGGAATAGTAAATCTGTATCCGAGATCACGTGTAAAGAAGATGTCAAGTCCGCCAAGTCCGGGTAACCCATCTGAGGCATAATAAAGCGTACCATCATCCATTACCACCGGAAAAACTTCGTTGCCTTTGGTGTTGATTGTATCTCCCAGGTTCACCGGCTGACTCCATCCATTACCTTGTTTCGTGCACATGAAAATATCCATGCCGCCTTTTGATCCGGGCATATCAGAAGAGAAATATAACCGTTGGCCATCTGCTGAGATTGCTGGATGACCGCAGTTGTAGTTGTCGCTGTTGTACTGGAATGACTCCAGTTTTCCCCATTCGTTGGCTCCTGAGCTCTTCGCTTTATATATTTTCAGTTTAACTACTTTGTCGGAACTCTTGTGTACTTTATTACCATCAACGTTGTTTCTGGTGATCCATACTTCATCCGCTTTTTTTGTGAATACTACAGGTCCGTCATTATATTTCGTTTGCAGGCTCGCATTGAACTCCTCCGGAGCGCGAAACTGATTTTCTTTTCCACGGCTATAATATAAATCAAGGAAAGGCTGATTGGTCCAGGCATGTTTCCGTTCAATCAGTTCTGTTTTTTCTCTTGAAGAAGCGAAAACGATTCCGTCTTTATAGAGAGCAGCTCCAAAATCAGCATTGGCAGAGTTAATGTCCAGTTTGGTTATGCTGTAGTTGGATGAGTCGATAAAGAAGCTCTGATAGGTGTCGATTGCTTTAACAAACGACTGGCCACGGCCATCTACTTTATTGTCGAGAACAAAATCAGACATCCATTTTTTTGCCTGAGCAAACTTGCCATTATTCATGAGTGCCTGTCCATAGTAGAACTTATAGATTGGCAGCACACTGGGCATTTTGACTGCTTTGGCATACCAGACTTCCGCCAGCTGACGATTATTCGTGAGGCGATAACAGTCTGCTAATTTAAAAATTGCTTCCTGCAATGTGCTGTCTTTTTTCAGCGCCTTGGTATAATAGGGGATGGCCTTGGGATAAGCCATCATTTTAAAATGGTAATCACCCTTGCGAACCAGTCCTTTTTGAGCGAAACCCGGTATCAGTGCGAGTGAAAGGATCAGTGATAATATATACTTTTTCATGATGTTGCCGTTGGTGGATGTTGATTAGAAATAGCGTGGAGTCACAACTTTGCTCTTGTCAAAAGAGAAATCATAGCCCAGCGTAATTTCATGTGTACCGTTATTAAATTGGTTTAATTCGGTCAATGTATAGTCATATGAATATCCCAGGCGTAATTGTTTGTTGAGCTGGATTTGCATAATGGCCGCCCAGGAATCATTTGTACGGAATGATCCGCCCAGCCATAACACCTCGTTCAGGAGAATATGTGCTCCCAGATCAGCAATGACCGGCGAACCGCTAACCACCTTTACCATACCGGTAGTTTTCAGTTTAACGCTTTCGTTAAGATTAAATACGTAGCCCCCCATCAGGTAGTAATGCCAATATGGAATGTTCACCTTGTTGGAGCCTTTGCCGGTTACGGCATCCACTTTATTTTGAAGCATGCGGGGGATAGATAATCCGACATAGTAATGTCTGCTGGAAAAGTAAGTGCCAAAACCAACATTTGGGACAGTGAGCTTAGGCGTGCCAAGGAATGAGTAATCTCCCTGATCCTGGGTTTTTACTTCCAGCAACTGTTCCTGATGGTGTATGATCCCACCTGAAACAGCCATTGAGAAAAAACCAGTTTGCATGGGAATACGATAGGCATAACTTCCGAAGACTGAAAGGTCCTTCGTTACACCGATTTCTTCGTGCAGCAGGTTTAACCCGACACCAATTTTTTCGTTTCTCAATGGTGTATGAGCACTGAAGGTTTGTGTTTTTGGTGCACCTTCTATGCCTACCCACTGATTCCGGTAGAGTGCGGTCATCGCCATATGTTCTCTTGATCCGGCATAAGCAGGATTGATGAACATCTCATTATACATATACTGTGTGAACTGGGGTTCAAACTGCGCCTGAACGTTGCTCACGGTTAGTAAGGTAAGCGACAACAAAATGAGGCTTTTTCTTACATTTCTATTCAGCTTCTTCATGATTGGCCGGGCTGTTATAGTGGTTATATTTTTCTTTTTCATGATGGGTGAATGGTTACCTCCTCAGGACGACAAAACCATTGATCGGTTTTTGGTTAATATTTAAATCTAGGATATAGTAATAGGTACCGTTAGGCAATTCTTCGCCAAACATTACACCGTTTACATTGGATCGTCCGTCCCATTCGTTGGCATACTCTTTTTTCTTGTAAACCAGATTTCCCCAACGGTTGTAGATGAAGAGTACATTGCCCGGGTAGTTGTCGATGCCTTCAATTTCGAAGACATCGTTGGTGCCATCTCCGTTCGGGCTAAATCCGTTAGGAATGTCAAGTGTATCGCACATAATCGTCACAGTGACACTTGCAGTTGCTGTGCAGCCAAAATGGTCTTTGACTGTAACGGTGTATACCGTTGTTTGTGTGGGAGACGCTGTTGGATGAGAGCTGGTAGGGTTACTTAATCCGGTTGTCGGCGTCCAGGAGTATTCAACACCGCCGCCTGCCGTCAGTTGAGCACGTTCGCCCACGCAGATAATTACATCATTATTGATACTCACATTCTCCAATGATCTGACTGTTACTTCAACGCCATTTGATGAATAGGTTCCACATCCTGTTGTTACTGTTAAAGTGTAATTACCCGCCACTGGTGTTGTAAAGACAGGCGTGGCTGCACCTTGTAATGGATTTCCGTTATAGTACCATTGATACGTGGCATTCGGCACTGAGTCAGCATGGATGGTAACGGATTCGCCCATGCAGATACCAGGATCACCCTCTGCTGCAATTGTAAGCACAGATATATCTTCGATCACGAAAGTTTGATTGAGCTCGCAACCATTTATATCGGAGATTGTAACTGCATATGTGCCGGGAATAAGGCCTGAAAGTTGACTTTCCGTAGCACCGTTGTTCCATAGATAATTGTACCCGCCAGAGCCTCCATAGGCCGTTACATTCACTGTGCCCAATATCCCGGTAATACAATTTGCTCCTGATGGATTTCCGCTGGCGGTCAGCACTTCGGCCGGTTCATTGATTTGAGTGGTATACTGTGAGGAACAACCATTGGCATCTGTTACAGTGACAATATAAACTCCTGCACCCTGATTAGAAATGGCAGGGGTTGAGGCTCCTGTATTCCAGGCATACACATAAGGCGGAGTGCCACCGGAAGCAGTAATGTCAACTCCACCGTTGGTCAACCCTTTGCATGATACCGGAGTAGTTGTACCTCCGATTCTTGGAAATACAGCGGGCTCAGTAATATGACCTGTCAGTTGTGCTGTACATCCGTTTTGATCGGTTACTGTTACAGTATACAGTCCTGCTGTAATTTGTTGCGGGTCCTGAATTGTTCCACCATTATTCCATAAGTAAGTATAGCTTCCGGTACCACCGGTAACTTCAAGGTCAATCCATCCTGTTGATTGTCCGTGGCAACCTACGTGACCGATACTCATCGATAAGTTAATGGATGAATCAGGTTCGGTCATTGTAATGGTGCGCATACCTGTACAACCATTGGCATCCGTTATGGTTACTGAATAAGTGCCTGCTGTAAACCCTGTTGGATTTTGTACCGTACCGCCATTGTTCCATAAGTAAGTATAAGGAGCAGTTCCGCCATTCACCGACAGGTTCACAGAGCCACTGTTGCCATTGTGACATAATACTGGATTTACAGTTTCTGTTACTGCAAGTGCAGCCTGTGGTTCTGTTACTGAATTAACAAGTGTGAACTGACAGTTGTTCGCATCGGTGATGACAAGCGTATAAGTACCGGAGGTAAGTCCGGAGATGTTCTGAGTTGTCTGGCTGTTACTCCAATTGTAGATGTAAGGAGCAGTTCCACCGGTTGTTGTAACATTAATGCTTCCGGTAGCCTCTCCATAGCAAGCAACAGCACTAGAGAGTCCACTTGCATTTAATGCTGCCGCAGGTTCTGTTATTGAATATGTCGCTACCAGTGAGCAACCATTTTGATCACTAATGAGGACCGTATAGCTGCCGGCATTGAGATTGCTGATATCCTGCGATGTTGCACCATTACTCCAGTTAAATGAATAAGGGGCCGTTCCGCCAACAACATTTAAGGAAATGGAGGCATCCTGTCCGCCGTTGCAGTTTACAGCTGAAATCGTTTCTGTTGCATTAACAGCACCAGCCGGTTCATTGACCGTGAATGTCTGGGTTGAAATACAGTTGTTGATATCTGTCACCGTCACAACGTATGTACCTGCACTGAGGTGAATCAGATCTTCAGTTGTGCTGCCGTTGCTCCATGAATAGGTATATCCTGGTGTGCCTCCATTCACCGTGAGGTCAATGCTGCCTGTGGAATTTCCAAAACAATCAACATCTTTAGGTGAAGATGTTAAGGAAAGGGCGTTAGCCGGTTGAGTCAAATCAACAGTGCCGGCCAAAGTACAGCCATTCGCGTCTGTAACCGTATACGAGTACGACCCGGAAGCCAGCCCAGGGTTGTTCGGTTGTGATGCTCCATTACTCCAGTTATAGGTGTAGGGAGCAGTACCACCGCTTACAGTGATAGAAGCGGTACCAGTGGTGTTGCCATTGCAGTCAATATGTGCTAACGCCGGAACCGCAGTTAACGCTGCAGTTGGTTGGGTTACGTCGAAATTGTGTTGAAAAGAGCAGCCATTGGCATCGATGACGAACAGATTGTATGTACCTGCAGAAATTTGATTGAGATCAGAAGATCCGGGTTGACTATTCCAAGAATAAGAGTAAGGAGTGGTACCACCTGAAACAATCGCAGATATACTACCGGTTGATTCTCCGAAACAACCAACATTCACAACGCTGGTCGTTGCGTTGAGCGATGCTGAGGGTTCAGAAACAGAAATAACAGAGCTGATCGTGCAGCCGTTTGCATCGGTCACTGAAACGGTATAATCTCCTGCTGGAATACTGATCAGATCTTCCGTTGAATTACCATTCGACCAGAGATAGGTATATGGATAAGTACCACCTGAAACAGTATAGTCAATCTGACCGGTTGCATCACCATGGCAAAGAATATTTACGGTTGACTGCGTGTTTGACAAAACAGCAGCTGGTTCGCCAATGCTTACGGTTGACGTAGTTGTACAACCATTGGCATCTGTAACCTGTACAGTGTAGTTTCCTGCAGGGATATTATTCAGGTTTTGTGTTGAGCTTCCGTCGCTCCAGCTGTATTGAAATGGGCCGGTACCTCCATTAACAGTCAGTATGGTATTTCCGGTTGAAGTTCCTTTGCACAAAGCTGCGCTTCCCTGGATGCCTGCTGTAAGAGTGGCGGCTGTATAATTCAAGGTATAGCTGCCCGAAGCAGTACATCCGTTGTCATCCGTCACGGTTACATTATATGTGCCTGTTGTCAGGGCGTTGATGGAAGAAGTGTTTGCGCCGTTATCCCAGAAATAAGAATAGGCGCCAGTTCCTCCTGTTACATTCAGACTTATGGATCCGTCATCAATATCATGGCAATCCAGTTGGTTTAATGATGAAGAAATATTCAAAGCAGCAGCCGGCTGGTTCACTGTCGCTGAAGTGCTGAAGTGGCATCCGTTTGCATCTGTTATAACTACTGAATAATTCCCTGAATTAAGGTTGTTCAGGTCTTCAGATGTGCTGCCGTTGCTCCATGAATAAGTATAAGGAGAAGTGCCCCCGGCCGGAGCGAGATCCACTGAACCTGTATTATTGCCGAAACATAACACTGCAGTTGTATTGGTGCCAGCTGAAAGAGCCGCTGTTGGTTGAGTCACAAACAACGCATTAGTCAATGAACAACCGTTGTTATCCGTTACCGTCACTGTGTAATTTCCTGCTATGAGACCTGAAAGATCTTCGTTTGTACTTCCTGTATTCCATTGATACGTGTAGGGAGGTGTTCCTGCAGAAGCTGTAACATTGATACTTCCGTTATTACCACCGAAGCAAAGGATGTTAACCGTGGTGCTGCTTACATTCAGCGCGCCGGCTGGTTGAGTAACGGCCTGACTTAGTTGGGCCGTACATCCGTTCGCATCTGTTACTGTTACGGTGTATGTGTTTGCGGAAAGGTTAGTAATATCCTGCTGTGCGGAGCCGTTGCTCCAATTATATGTGTATGGTGTTGTACCTCCTGCAACAGAAAGATCAACACTGCCGATAGAATTTCCGGTACAGTTGATATCGGTTGAAGTGGCGCTAAGCTGGAGCTCAGCCGCCGGCTGTGAAATAGCCGATGAACTGTTAGCTACGCACCCGTTGGCATCTGTTACAGTAACTGAGTAACTGGCCGGAGTCAGACCCGAAATGCCTTGAGTGGAGGCACCAGTATTCCAGGAGTAGGTGTAAGGAGCTGTACCACCGGAAGGAGTAACTACGATACTTCCGTTGGCAGCACCGAAGCATCCGATATTATTTGTACTTAGAGAAACTGAAACTGCTGCAGCCGGCTGTGTAATTGCACCGCTCTTTGACGTTGTACAACCATTGGCGTCAGTAACAATGACCGAGTATGCTCCTGCACCGGCATTCGAAACCGTTGCACCCGTTCCACCGTTGCTCCATAAGTAGCTATATGGAGTTGTTCCACCCACCGGATTGACGGAGATGCTACCAGAGTTTTGACTGTAACAAAGTGCAGCCGATGAAGAAATGGTTGCATTCAGTGCTGCAGCCGGTTGTGAAATATTGTAGGAAGCTGATGTTGAACATCCGTTTGCATCAGTAGCTGTAACAGTATAGGAGCCTGCCCCCATTCCGCTGATGGTAGAAGCTGAGTTGCCATTGTTCCATTGATAAGTATATGGCGAGGTACCACCTGATGCACTCACAGCGATTGATCCCGTAGGTGAGTCATAGCAAAGAGCATTATTGGTTGTTCCTGATACTGAAAGTGCGGCTACAGGTTGTGAAATGGTTACCTGACCAGATTGCGTACATCCGTTTACATCGGTTGCAGTGACCGTATATGTTCCGGCTGAAAGTGATGATATGTTGGAAGTTGTTGCACCCGTTGACCAGTTATAGGTGTATGGTGCGGTGCCGCCGGAAGCAACTGCATTTGCGGACCCTGTTGAATTGCCGAAACAACGAACATCCGATTTAGAAGTTGAAACAGATACTGCAGCAGCTGGTTGTAAAACCGTAGTGGTTACAGTTGTCTGGCAGTTTCTGGCATCGGTAATGGTGACTGTATAGGTTCCTGCTGCGAGGTTGCTGATGTTTTGTGAAGTAGCTCCGGAATTCCATGCATACGTATAAGGTGAAGTTCCGCCGCTGACTGATATGTTCACTGCGCCAGTTGCGTTTCCAAAACATGCTACGTTGGATTTGGAAGAGGTAGCGCTGAGTGCTGCTGATGGCTGCGTTACACTGATACTTCCGGCTGTTGAAGTGCAATTGCGTGCATCCGTCACCGTTACAGTATATGTTCCTGCAGAAAGGTTTGAAAGATTCTGACTGTTTGATCCGTTACTCCAGGTATAAGAATAAGGAGTCGTTCCTCCGCTAACATTTAGTGATATAGCACCTGTATTTCCTCCGAAGCATGCAACAGTTGATGGCGTCCCTGAAACACTAAGTGCCGCAGCAGGTTGAGTGACTGTTGCGTTGACGTTTGTTGTACATCCGTTTGCATCTGTTACGGTTACAGTATATGATCCGGCTGCTACGTTTGAAAGGTTGGCCGACGAGGCTCCGTTGCTCCAGTTGTAAGTATATGGAGTAGTACCGCCGGAAGTGCTCAATATTACAGATCCGGTTGATTGTCCAAAACATCCAACAGAGGATGGTGTGGCAGTAGATGTCAATGCTGCTACAGGTTGACTAACAGTGGCGGTAATTGTTATTGTACAACCTCTGTTGTCAGTAACTGTAGCCGTATAATTGCCGGCTGTGAGATTTGAAATAAAAGATGCGGTCGAGCCATTGCTCCAGGCATAAGTATACGGTGAAGTACCGCCGCTTACATTCAACGTAACACCACCGGTTGAATTACCATGACATGCAGCACTTGTTGTACTGGCTGTGCCGCTCAGAGCAGCTGTTGGTTGTGTTAGGGCATTGTTTGCGCTGGCCGTACATCCATTTACATCAGTAACGGTAACGGTGTACGTACCAGCCGTCAGGTTGCTAATTGATGAATTTGTATTTCCATTGCTCCATGCGTAGCTGTAAGGACTCACTCCTCCCGAGGGGACTGCATTGATACTTCCTGTTGATTGCCCGAAACAGTTGATATTAACAGGCGTTGTAGAAAGAGTTACAGCATAGCTGTTGCTGATAGTGGAAGTGCTGGTACGGGTACACCCGTTTGCATCCGTTACAGTAACAGTATAGGTTCCTGCAGTGATATTGGTTAAATCTTGTGTCGTTGCGCCGGTATTCCATGCATAACTGTATGGCGATAATCCGCCTGAAACACTTATGTCGATGGCGCCGTTATTTCTTCCTGCACAAGAAGGATTTGTTGTCGCGGCAGTAACAGTCATTCCGCTCGGCTGCGTTAGTGTTACAGATTGACTTGCAGTACATCCGGAGGCCGGATCGGTTGCTGTTACAGTGTAAGTGCCTGCAGCAAGGTTGGAAATAGTTGAAGTCGTTGCCCCTGTATTCCATAGGTAATTATAAGTTGCAACATAAACCGGATTGGCGGTTGCTGTACCAGTTGATGCCGCATTGCAGGTGATATTTGTCCCGGTAACAGAGAAATATGGAGCAGGGACATATATATTAAATGAAAAAGTCTGAATTCCATTGTTCGGGCAAGCGTTATCTCTAACAGTTACGGTGAATGTTTTCGGACGGAGATTGATATCGTTGACAGAAGGTGTCCAGCAGAAAGTTAATGATGGACGTGTACCTCCGCTGATTGTGTAGGTTGCACCAGCAATCCCATTGTTGGTGGTTAAGGTTACATTTTGTGTTGCATCCGGATCCACTGAATTTACAGTAAAACATATTTGTTGTCCTGCACATGCTGTCAAAGTAAAGTTAGAGGTTCCATTAATGCCACTCACAGTTGGCAGTGTATTTGTGCAGGTTTGTGTATACACCTGCATATCCCGGATGACCGATCCTATTAGCTGGTTATTACGGTATTCCTGGACCAGAATGGCCATTACACCAATCTGTATTTGACTGGGTGTGAAATTAAGATCACCTGTTGATGAATTTATTGAAAAGGGTGTTGATGATGCTATAGGATTATTAACGTTAGCCGGTGATATAAAAGATACGTTCGAGGTAGCTGTTGTTTTGGGAGTAATCAGACTATAAACTAGTGAATCGCCATCCGGATCGAGTACGCCATGATTGTAGTTGAAATTTTGTCCAACACAAACAAAGGCAATTGGGATGTTTGAAAAAGTTGGTGAGCTATTACAAGGAGCTGCGATATTATTTAATTTGGCTTCTACATATAAGTTAGAATTGCTTGCGCAGGGATTGGAGATGGTAGTGATAGAACAGTTGCGACAACAGACGGAGTAGCTGAATACCCAGTCTGCTCTGGCGGAAGGCAGAGTAACCGTTCCCCTGTAAACCCATTGACGGATTCCCGTTGATGCACCGCCATTGCAGGTAGAAGAGCTAGTGGCACACGGAACAGTGATCTCCTGACCATTGGTTCCGGATACTTTGTTAATGGTTACGTTAATGTTGTGCCCTCCGGTAACACTTTTACAGTTTACTGTGATGTTGCTTGGCTCGGCAACACCACCACAATCACGATAAAAGGTCACTTCAATTTCGTACTGAAGTCCTCCCAGGCAGCGATATTTGATGTCGGAACCTGCGGAGTGGGTGGCAAAGGTTTGGGAATTCCACGTGCTGCCGAGCAAAATAAATAACGACAACAGCAACAGACGGAAAGCCTGCTTGTGATTAGGTCTTGGGTTTCTCATTTCCACGAATAGATTAAGGCCATTTTAGCTTAATCCTTTATTCGCAGATATTCCGTTTTCGTTGCAGTTTCGAAAAAATAATAAGGAACTTTGAAAACACATGAAACCTTCCTTGTTTTACTTCGTACAAAGAAAGTTTCGCAAAGGGGATTTAAATGATATTAAGCCTGAATCTGAACCAACTGGCAAACAGCAGGGCGATTTTCTCTTTGTTAGGCACTCTGATACGGGTTTGGCGGATTTCATGCGCAGGCAGATTTTTTATCTTTCTCAATAGAGATTGATAATATATGAAGGCCACATATACACCAAATCTGGCTTTCACCGGGAGTTGTTTGATTCCATCTAAAGCTTCCTTGAAATCGAGTTCGATTTCATTTTCAATTTCCCTTTTAGACTGATCGTTAAAAAAGTTGAAGTCGATGCCCGGGAAGTAAACACGTCCCCGTTCCTGAAAGTCACTCTGCATATCTCTGAGAAAATTGACTTTCTGAAAAGCAGCACCTAACTTTCTTGCAGGTTGCTTTAGTCGTTCATATTCTTTCTCATCTCCATTGCAGAATACTTTCAGGCACATCAATCCCACCACTTCTGCAGAACCATAAATGTATTCGTTATACCCATTAGCATTATACTGATGGTTGAATAAATCCATTTCCATTGAATGAAGGAAGGCTTCAATCAGTTCACGATTAATATTGAAGCGATGCACTACCAGTTGAAAGCTCTGCAAAACCGGATTGGTCGATATTTTTTCATCAATGGCTTGCCATGTTTGTTCTTTGAAACGACGAAGGAGAGTTTCCTTATCATTGTCATGGAATGTATCAACAATTTCATCTGCTAACCGAACATAGCCATAGATTGCATAAATCGGGTCGTGCAGTTCTTTGTGCAGGGTTTTAATTCCCAGCGTAAAGGAGGTGCTGTAATTCCAGGTAATTCGTCGGCTTAACTGGAGGCAAACCTTGTTATAGAGTTCCATCTTCTTTTAAAATTCTTTCTGTTGCTAATTTTGAACTGATGATTACAATCGGGAGTCCGGTGCCGGGAACTGTACTGGCTCCAACGTAATAGAGGTTGTTAAATTCTTCGTCTTTATTTGCCGGTCTGAATCCACCCACCTGGTTGAGTCCGTGAGCGAGTCCCAGCCCGCTTCCTTTATACAGGTTAAATTTCTGTTCCCAGTCTTTGGGAGTAAGGATGGTCTTCGTTACTATATGCGCTTTCAGATCCACTCCGATCCGTTGGCCCATATCCTGAATAATGTTGTCTGCGAGTGTTTCGGCGTCCGACCAGTCCGGTTTAAAACGAAGATCCGGTACAGGACACAGAATGAAAAGGCTGTCGCAACCTGCCGGAGCGCTGTTTGCATTTGACCGAGACCTGACGTTCACGTAATAATATGGCTTTTGTGGACTCACCGATGTTTTGAAAATATTATCGGCGTATTCTTTGAAATTGTTCCCAAGGAAGTAGTTGTGGTGATAAAGAGAGTTAAGTTTTTTATTTATACCCAGATAGATAGTAAAGGGCGCAAGTGTCCATTCCAATTTGTCGAGTTTCGTTTCACTGAATTTTTTCCTTCCCAACACCTCTCCGCGAAAGGATGCTGCATCACCGTTACAAACGATGTGATCTGCATGAAACGTTCTTCCATCTTTAGAACGGGCAGCGACAACTTTGTCGTTGTTGAATTCGAGTTCACTGATCTCGGTATTAAAATTAAAGGTAGCACCCCGTTCTTTCAATAACTTAACGATCTCTTCGGTGATTTTATACATACCGCCCTTTACATTCCAGTAACCATCATGTTTCAGCTCCGTATAATTGAGGAGGCTATAAACGGCCGGAGTCTGAAATGGAGTTGAGCCCAGGAAGAAAGAAACAAGAGAGAAGATCACTTTCACTTCCTGAGAATCGAAGTTTTTTTCGAGTTCACTCCACATCGACCTGAACATTTTTGGTCCATGTTTCACCGGAACCCTTGTCAATTGCATAAGGTAATCAAGGCGAGAGTTAAAATTTCTCTTGATTACGATATCCTCCGTATCATGAAATAACTTCCCTGCCGCAGCGAGGTATTTTTCAGTCTTTGATTTTAGATTAGGTTCTACGGTTTCAAATTCGCGAGCCAGTTTCTCGAGGTTTTTATAAATGAGGAAAGGCGTTTTGCGATTCTCGAAATATACGGAGTAGAGAGGATTCAGTTCTTCAAGTTCTAGTGGGTTGGGTACTCCACAATCTTCGAATAGCTCTTTAAACTCATAGCTCATACTAAAAAAAGAAGGGCCCATGTCGAAAGAAAAGCCATCTTTCTCGATCAGGTTGAGGCGTCCACCCGGGAGATGGTACTTCTCAACAAATTCAACTTTATACCCCCTCGAAGACAGTCGCAGTCCGGTAGCGAGGCCACCTAGCCCGGTTCCTATGATCAGTACTTTTTTTGCAGCAGACATAATAGATACAACAACTGCATGTGCTTTTGGTTTTGAGGGAATCGGAATTGTTGAGATTTTTTACATTTGTGCAAAATATGCCTGGTTTTATATCCGGCACCGATGATTTTGACAAAGTAGAGGCGCTTCGGCGAAATCAAAGGTTTGTTCAGGCATTTGGAATGAAAAACACTTTAAAACATATTATATGCCTAAACAAAAAACCAATTTCAAGCCCGGTCAATATTATTATCTCTCCAATGTTGGCAACACCGGCGAATTTATTTTTGACGGAGCAGAGAATCACGTTTATTTTAAAGAGAACTTGTTGAAGAAGCTCAATGAACTGGTCGAAGTAATTGCCTGGGGATTGGTTTCAAATCAGTATCATCTGATCATCAGGGTCCGGTCGCAGTACCATTTAAAAAAGCACCTCGAGAGAACGATAGGGGGGCAATTACGAAGAGTGACGGCCCGCCATTACTCCACGCTTATATCAAGCTGTTTATCAGGGTTTTTGAGTGGGTATGCGCGCGCTTATAATCGTATGTATTTGCGAAAGGGCAGTCTTTTCAGAGAGCAATTTGAAAAAATAGAGTTGAAGACCCGGGATGAGGTAGTCCTCTTTACAAACGCGGTGCTCGTTATGGAGAAACAGATGAAAAAGGGGGACTCTGATAATCAGATTAATGCCGCAATGGTTGGAATATCAAGTGATTACAAGGCAAATATTGAAGTCGGATGGGAGAGTTGGCTCAAACCACTTAATGAAGAAAAGATTGGAGTAAAGATTAGGAAAGGCTTTGTGATGGGAAAGACCCGATCAGATGAAATTCTAAATCAAGTAGAAGAAGAAATTAAATTCAGAGAAATTGATATTGAACACATGATCAGGCGGGCAGAAGGAAAAGAAGGCGGGAAACGATTGGCAGATATTTGGGGGAAGAGAGGAGAAAAATATTGGGAAAGAGTGATGGAGATGAGGGTTAAATTGCTGGCAGAAAAGCTCATGCTACGTTAATTACGTAAAGATTTCCTGTATCCAACACGACCGCGAGTACTAGGATTCGCGTATCTAGTACTCGCGGTCGTTTGTTAGTGCCAAGATAATCAGTTGGTTGTGGCGGTATTTTTTGGTTTTTCTTTTTGTTTTTTTGTTACACTTTTACCCGCATTCATTCGTTTGAGTTTCAATTAACTATCAGTTAATCAGTTGTTTAAACGACCGTTGCTGTTTCATTTATTATTCGTTTTTTTATTTTCAAAATAAGTACATGGTAATCAATTGTTTGTACAATCGACTAAACGTTTAAAAACGTTTGTCTTGCGGAAAGTAATTCTAAATGTTCTTTACATGGCTTTTAGGGGTTTTCACTTTTACTCCGGTTTGTAATTTCCCGGTACTAATTATCGGGTTTCAATCATAAAGACTAATTTTGCCACACCTTCATCCTCTTAGAAACGCAGGTTTCGGGAGTAAATGAATCCAAAATATATGATCTTACTGAGCACTCCTGTTGATTATTTGCCTATCGCGATGATGTTCGTTGTGGCAATTGGTTTTGTTCTTGTTACCATGCTGGCAACGCACCTTCTCGGACCCAAACGTTCGTCAAAGGTAAAACTCGAAACGTTTGAGTGCGGGATCGAACCACAAGGTAATTCCCGCCTTCCCTTCTCTATCAAATACTTCCTGATCGCTATCCTCTTCGTTTTATTCGATGTGGAAGTCATTTTCATGTATCCCTGGGCGGTCAATTTCGCTGAATGGAGCAAGGTCAGCTCTGCGGCTTTCCTCGAAATGTTCATCTTCCTCGGACTCCTCGTGCTCGGACTCGTTTACATCATTCGTAAAGGCGCATTGAAATGGGAATAAGTGTGAACTTTTAGTCGCACTGCGTGTTAATCTCTGAAAAAAATGTCAACCGAAATACAAAAACTGGAAGGTTTCGAAGGACCAGGATTCCTGGCAACTTCTCTCGATAAAGCAGTGGGTATGGCCCGAAAGAATTCTTTGTGGCCACTCCCATTTGCTACCTCTTGCTGCGGAATTGAGTTCATGGCTACGATGGCCTCTACCTACGATCTCGGACGTTTTGGCGCAGAACGCCTGAGCTTCTCTCCTCGTCAGGCCGACCTGCTCATGGTGATGGGAACCATCTCTAAAAAAATGGGCCCTGTTCTTCGCCAGGTCTATGAACAAATGGCGGAGCCCAGATGGGTACTCTCTGTAGGTGCCTGTGCTTCTACCGGTGGTATCTTCGATACCTATAGTGTATTACAGGGCATCGACCGAATCATCCCAGTGGATGTGTATGTGCCCGGTTGCCCTCCGCGCCCCGAACAAATTCTCGATGGTATCCTGAAGATTCAGGAGCTTGTGCAGAATGAGTCGTTACGTCGCCGCAATTCACCCGAATATAAAGACCTGCTCGCCTCTTACGGAATGCAGTAACCCTATGAGTACACTCACTAACGAATCTGTTCTTAGCAGCTTGCAGTCCGCCTTTGGAGAAGCAATTCTCTCGTCGGAGGAACAACATGGCTTTTTTACCGTCACCGTCAATAAAGAGAAGGTGTTCGATATTATGAAGTTCCTGAAAGAGGATCCCTCGATGAATTTCCATTTTCTAACCACAATGTGCGGATTGCATTATCCGGATCAGGAGCAGAAATTTGGGCTGATGATGCAGCTCCATAACATGCCTGCCAATAAGCGTATCCGGATTAAGACGTTTACTGCCGACAATGAGCCGGTGTTTAAAACACTGACTACGATCTGGCCCGCGGCAAACTGGATGGAAAGAGAAGCGTACGATTTCTTCGGATTCAGATTTGCCGGACATCCCGATCTGCGCCGCATCGTGAATATGGATTCAATGGAAGGCTGGCCGCTACGCAAAGAATATCCCCTCGAAGATCCTTTCAGAAAAGATAAAGACGATAAAATGTTTGGCCGCTAATAACGTTCAGGCGTATCCGAAAAGAACAGAACAGCTATCATGTCTGATAAACCGGTAAATAATACATCCACAACCGCCGTACAGGAGAAAAACTATACGACGCTGAATCTCGGCCCGACACATCCTGCAACGCATGGGATTTTTCAGAATGTGCTGAAGATGGACGGTGAACTCATCGTCTCCGCAGAGCCAACTATCGGCTATATTCATCGTGCGTTTGAGAAACTTGCCGAACGTCGCCCCTATAACCAGATAACACCCATCACCGACCGACTCAACTATTGCTCTTCTCCCATCAATAACATGGGCTGGCATATGACGGTGGAGAAACTCGCTGGCATCGAAATTCCGAAGCGGGTGCAGTATCTACGGGTGATCATCATGGAACTTTCCCGAATCGCAGATCATATCATCTGTAACTCTGTGATCGGAGTGGATAGCGGTGCAATGACCGGCTTCCTCTATATCTTCCAGTGGAGAGAGTTTATCTACGAAATTTTCGAGGAGATCTGCGGCGCCCGCCTTACGACCAATATCGGACGCATCGGCGGACTCGAACGCAATTTCTCCGATAAAGCCTGGGCTAAAATTCATCAGTTCCTGAAAGAGTTTCCGGATGGATTGAAAGAGTTTGAGAACCTGCTCGTACGGAACCGTATTTTCATGGATCGTACCATCGCTTGCGGACCTATTTCTGCGGAGATGGCTCTGCAGTATAGTTTCACAGGTCCAAACCTGCGTGCAGCAGGTGTGGATTACGATGTCCGTGTGATGAGCCCGTATTCTTCATACGAGGAGTTCGAATTCGTAATTCCGGTGGGAACCAATGGCGACACCTACGACCGGTTCATGGTGCGTCAGCGTGAGATGTGGGAAAGCCTCGGCATTATCCGTCAGGCGATAGAGAAACTGGATCGTCTGGAAGATAAAACAACATTCCATGCAGAAGTGCCTGAATTCTTCCTTCCTGAAAAAGAAGAAGTGTATAATACAATGGAAGCATTGATCTGGCATTTTAAAATTATCATGGGCGAGACAAAAATTCCGGTTGGTGAAGTGTATCATTGCGTGGAAGGGGGAAATGGTGAGCTGGGATTCTATCTGATCTCCGATGGCGGACGTACTCCGTATCGCCTGCATTTCCGTCGTCCCTGCTTCATCTATTATCAGGCTTATCCTGAAATGATCAAAGGCGCCATGTTAAGCGACGCCATCTTAACCATGAGTTCTATGAATGTAATCGCGGGCGAATTGGATGCCTGAGGTGATAGTATGATATTAAAATGAGTGATCAACAGATAAAATTTAACGATGATGCGATGGCGCTGGTGAGTAAAATCATCAGTCGTTATCCCGAAGGTCGTCAGAAGTCTGCGCTGTTACCTGTGCTGCATATTGCGCAGGCAGAATTCGGTGGATGGCTGAGTGCTCCCGTAATGGATTATGTCGCTTCTATCCTGAAAATTCAGCCGATCGAAGTGTACGAGGTGGCTTCTTTCTATACCATGTTTAACATGAAGCCGGTGGGTAAGTGCGTAATCGAAGTATGCCGGACCGGACCTTGCTGGCTGATGGGTGCTGAAGATATTGTGAAGTACATGGAGAAGAAGCTCGGTATTAAGGAGGGTGAAACAACGCCGGATGGAATGTTTACACTTAAAACGGCTGAATGCCTTGCTTCCTGCGGAACAGCTCCGATGATGCAGATTGGTGAAAAGTATCATGAGAATCTGACGCTCGAGAAAGTAGATACGATTCTGGATGATTGCCGCACCAATGTAACTACGCCTGTATCGCATTGGGCTAAGGATAAAATTAAACCCTGATCAACGACAAAACCATGGGAAGAAAACTTCTCACTCAACATATAAACGTACCGGGTATCCGAAATCTGGATACCTACAGAGCGCAGGGTGGCTACGAAACACTGAAGAAAGCGCTTGGTATGAAGCAGGATGACATCGTAGAGGAAGTAAAGAAATCCGGACTCCGTGGGCGTGGTGGCGCAGGCTTCCCGACCGGTATGAAATGGGGCTTCCTTGCGAAGCCGGAAGGAATTCCCCGTTATCTGGTTTGCAATGCCGATGAAAGTGAACCGGGAACTTTTAAGGATCGCTATATGATGGAGCGTCTCCCGCATTTACTGATTGAAGGTATGGCCATCGGCAGCTATGCACTCGGCGCCCGTACTTCTTATATCTACATCCGCGGTGAGTTGCTGTATGTGTTCCATATTCTTCAAGCTGCCATTGATGAGGCGTATGCTGCAGGACTCCTCGGTAAAAATATTCTTGGTACAGGATGGGATTTTGATCTCCATGTGCATTGCGGTGGTGGTGCTTATATCTGTGGTGAAGAAACTGCACTGATTGAATCGCTCGAGGGTAAACGCGGGAATCCGCGGATCAAGCCTCCGTTTCCGGCAATCAAAGGACTGTATGATTGTCCAACCGTAGTGAACAATGTAGAGAGTATCATGGCTGTTGTGCCGATTATCCGCGATGGTGGAGATGCCTATGCGCAGATCGGTATCGGCAAGAGCACCGGAACAAAACTGATTTCCGCCTGCGGTCATCTCAAGAAACCGGGAGTGTACGAGATTGAACTCGGTGTTCCGGTTGAAGAATTTATTTACTCAGATGAATATTGCGGTGGAATCCGAAACGATAAAAAATTGAAAGCAGTGGTGGCCGGAGGTTCTTCGGTGCCGATTCTTCCTGCTGAAATGATTCTCAAACTTGCGAATGGTGAACCCCGCCTGATGTCGTATGAATCATTGGCTGAAGGAGGATTCGCCGGAGGAACCATGCTCGGTTCAGGTGGATTCATCGCGATGGATGAGGATACCTCTATCGTTAAAAACCTCTGGACCTTCACCCGTTTCTATCATCACGAAAGTTGCGGCCAGTGTAGCCCATGTCGTGAAGGAACAGGCTGGATGGAGAAACTGCTGCATAAAATCCTCCATGGACAAGGAACCCTTGCCGATGTAGATCTGCTCTGGGAAATTCAGTCGAAGATTGAAGGTAAAACTATTTGCCCGCTTGGTGATGCAGCTGCCTGGCCAGTGGCCAGTGCCATTCGTCACTTCCGTGCAGAATTCGAAGAATACGTGAAGAATCCGCAAAGTATTCCTCACGATCATCATTATTACCGGGTGAATAATCTATCACCGGAATTTGCTTAAGACACAGTTATGCCTAAAGTAACAATCGACGGACATACAATCGAAGTGCCGGATGGTACTACGATTCTGCAGGCGGCGCGTTTAATCGGTGGTGAGGTTGCTCCTCCTGCGATGTGCTATTATTCAAAACTGAAAACCAGTGGTGGGTATTGCCGTACCTGTATCGTGAAGGTGACAAAAGGGTCAGAGAAAGATCCGCGCCCGATGCCTAAACCGGTGGCGGCCTGCCGTACTACCGTGATGGATGGAATGGAGGTGCAGAATAAAACTGCTCCGGATCTGGTGGAAGCCCGTAAAGGAGTAGTGGAGTTTTTATTGATCAACCACCCGCTCGATTGTCCGATCTGTGATCAGGCCGGCGAATGTCACCTGCAGGACCTCAGCTACGAACATGGATTATCGAAATCGCGCTACGAGTTTAAACGTCGTGAGTTTGAGAAGATCGATATCGGCGATAAGATTAAACTGCATATGACGCGCTGCATTCTCTGCTATCGTTGTGTGAAGGTGGCGGATCAGGTTTGCGACAGCCGTGTTCATGGTGTCCTCAACCGTGGTGATGTGGCAGAAATCAGTACTTATATTGAAAAAGCAATGGACCGCGATTTCAGCGGTAATGTTATCGATGTTTGCCCTGTTGGTGCGTTAACCGATCGTACCTTCCGTTTCAAGAGCCGTGTGTGGTTTACCAAACCGGTGGATGCACATCGTAATTGTGACAAGTGCTGCGGTCGTGTAGTATTATACATGAGTGGCAACGAAGTGCTGAGAGTATCGGCACGGAAAGATAAGTGGGGTGAAGTGGAAGATACTCCGGAGGGAAAAACCGGCTGGATCTGCAATGAATGTCGTTTTGAGAAGAAAGAAGTGAAGGACTGGACCATCGAAGGTCCTCGGGCCATAGATCGTCATTCGGTGATCTCACAAAATCACTACGTAGAGAAAAAGAATCTGCGCATCGACGTTTCGAATCAGAAGAAAATAGAAGAGAAAGCGCATAACTAACGGCAAAAGCAACCGAATATGGAATTTATAATTGTTAAGTTTATTCTGGTGGTGATTGTGTTTGCAGTATCCCTCGGTATTGCAGCGTACAGCACCTATGCAGAACGTAAGGTTGCCGCTTTCCTGCAGGATCGCGTAGGACCTAACAGAGCGGGACCGTTTGGCTTACTCCAGCCGATTGCGGATGGTGTGAAGATGTTCATGAAGGAAGAAATTATCCCGACCAATGCGGATAAAGCACTGTTCATTCTCGGACCATCCATCATGATGATGACTGCCTGTATGACCGGTGTGGTCATTCCCTGGGGAAATTCGCTGATCATCAACGGCACGGAGTATCCGGTTCAGATCACAGATATTAATATTGGGATTCTCTATGTTTTTGGTGTGGTGTCGATCGGTGTATATGGAATCATGATCGGCGGTTGGGCCTCCAACAATAAATATTCGCTGATGGGAGCTATTCGTGCATCATCCCAGATGATCAGCTATGAGCTGGCGATGGGACTCTCCATCATTGCGCTTATCATGACTACCGGAACGTTGAGTGTGCGTGAGATCGTTGAACAGCAAAGCGGATTCAACTGGAATGTATTTGCTCAGCCACTCGGATTTCTCCTCTTCATCGTTTGTGCTTTCGCGGAATGTAATCGTACTCCCTTCGACTTGCCTGAATGTGAAACAGAACTGGTAGGAGGATACCATACTGAATATAGTTCGATGAAACTCGGTTTTTATCTTTTCGCCGAATACATCAACATGTTTATCTCCTCGGCAATTATCTCCTCACTCTATTTCGGAGGATATAATTTCCCATTCATTGATCAGCTTGGACTCTCTCACAATATGCTTACACTGGTGGGGACGTTGATCTTCTTCGGAAAGATCTTCTTCTTCATCTTCTTCTTCATGTGGATCCGCTGGACCATCCCGCGCTTCCGCTATGATCAGCTCATGCATCTGGGCTGGAGAATTATGATCCCGCTCGCGCTGGTAAATATTCTCCTCACCGCCGGTGTGGTGCTATGGAAGAACGGGCAGCTGTTCTGAGATTAAAAGAAAATACAAAATAGTTACAAGTTTTCATTCTAAATAATAAGAATAAACGAGTAAATCTCCTCTTAATCATGCAACTCACAAACAGGTCGCAGGTCGTTGTAAACAAGCAGATGTCTTTCTGGGAAAAGATGTATCTGCCTGCTGTTCTCGGCGGACTTGCCATCACTATAAAACACCTCTTTCGCAAGAAGGTGACCGTAAAATATCCTGAGCAGAAGCGCGAGATGTCCGGTGTTTACCGCGGCTGGCACGTGCTGAAACGCGATGAGCAGGGTCGTGAAAATTGTACAGCCTGCGGACTCTGCGCAGTAGCTTGTCCGGCGGAAGCAATAACTATGACGGCTGCCGAACGCAAAAAGGGAGAAGAACATCTCTACCGCGAAGAGAAATATGCTGCGGTTTATGAGATCAATATGCTCCGTTGTATCTATTGCGGATTATGCGAAGAAGCTTGCCCAAAAGAAGCCATCTTCCTGACAGACAGGATTGTACCGTCAGACTTCCTTCGAACCAATTTCATCTTTGGTAAAGACAAGCTGGTGGAAGGAAACACCTCTGATACCAGAATCGATATCTCTCAACGCATAAAGGCACATAGGAAACAGTGAGTTTCTTTTGTGATGCCTGATAAAACATTAATTTCGCAACCCGTTCAACCACCAGTCTCTTGAACCCGAGTTTACCCTTCCTGATACTCGCCACCCTCAGCGTCTTCAGCGCATTGATGGTGGTTCTGTCGCGCAAGCCTGTGCATAGCGTGTTGTATCTGATCTTCTGTTTCTTTACTATTGGTGGGCATTATCTGTTGCTGAATGCGCAGTTTCTTTTTGCCGTCCACATCATTGTATACGCTGGTGCCATTATGGTTCTTTTCCTGTTTACACTGATGTTCATTAACATGAACAAGGAATCTGAGCCTCATAAGTCGAATCTGATCAAAGGTGCTGCCACCATAGTTGCCGGCACTTTATTGCTTGTTCTGGTGAGCACGGTTACAAAAACAGGAGGCCAGCTTCCTGCTGCTTCTTCCAATAATCAGATTGGAACGGTCGCAAATCTGGGCAAGGCACTCTACGGCGATTATGTATTGCCGTTTGAAATAACCTCGATACTCTTACTCGCTGCCATGGTGGGTGCTGTGATGTTGGGAAAAAAGAACATTGATTAATCACGAAGCATGCTGAACCACGTACCTGTAGAATATTACCTCGGACTAGCAGCCATTCTCTTCACCATCGGTGTGTTGGGTGTCTTGTTTCGTCGCAATGCCATCATCATTTTCATGTGTGTGGAATTGATGTTGAATGCAGTGAATCTCCTGCTAACGGCCTTCTCCACTTTGCACGGAGATGCGGGTGGACAGGTGATGGTCTTCTTTATTATGGCGGTTGCCGCTGCAGAAGTGGCGGTAGGGCTCGCTATTCTGGTGATGATCTATAATAACATCCGCACAGTAGATATTAACGAACTTAATAAACTGAAGTGGTAACATTTCAGCCTCAGAAATTATGCATCAGTTAGCCTGGCTCATACCTGTTCTACCGCTCCTCGGGTTTATCCTGATCGGGGTATTGAATAAAAGGTTGCCCGTTTCTCTCAGCGGAGGGATTGCCAGCGCGGCAGTATTCCTCTCGTTCCTGATTTCCTGCGGAGTGTTTGCCGGTGTTGTCGCCGCAGATGCCGTTCCGGAAAGAGTCGTGTTGTTTGACTGGATCACTGTGGGCGATCTGAATATCGATTTCTCCTTTTTGCTGGACCGTTTGTCGGCAGTGATGCTGCTGGTGGTGACGGGTGTGGGTACGCTGATTCATATTTACTCGATTGGTTACATGCATCATGAGCCTGATCATTCACGTTTCTTTGCTTATCTCAACCTCTTTATCTTTTTCATGTTGTTGCTCGTGATGGGCAGTAACTATATTGTGATGTTTGCCGGTTGGGAAGGAGTAGGGTTGTGTTCCTATCTGCTCATTGGCTTCTGGTTTAAGAATACGGAATATAACAATGCTGCGAAGAAGGCCTTCATCATGAACCGTATTGGCGATCTCGGCTTCCTGCTTGGGGTGTTTTTAATTTATGTAACATTCGGAAGTGTCAGCTTCAAAGAAGTTTTCGAGAGTGCAAAGAGTTTTGGTTCAGATAATCCAACTATCACAGCGATCTGTCTGCTGCTCTTCATTGGAGCAATGGGTAAGAGTGCACAGATTCCGCTGTATACCTGGTTACCGGATGCAATGGCAGGTCCTACACCTGTTTCAGCATTGATCCATGCCGCAACGATGGTGACTGCCGGTATTTACATGGTGGTTCGTTCCAATGTCCTGTATTCATTATCTCCTACAGCTTCTGAGTTGGTCGCAGTTGTTGGATTGGCAACAGCGTTCTTTGCTGCTACCATCGGCTTGAAACAAACGGATATCAAGAAAGTACTGGCATACTCAACGGTAAGTCAGCTGGGTTATATGTTCGTGGCACTGGGTGTCGGAGCATTCGATACAGCACTCTTTCACGTAGTAACCCATGCATTCTTCAAAGCATTGTTATTCCTTGGAGCCGGTTCGGTAATACATGCCATGAGTGGAGAACAGGATATTCGCAGAATGGGCGGACTGAAGGCTAAACTTCCCGTAACACATCTTACCTTCCTCATCGGAACACTGGCTATTGCCGGAATTCCTCCCTTTGCAGGATTCTTCTCGAAAGATGAAATTCTTGCCGCAGCGTATGGCCATTCAACAGTGATGTTTACCATGCTGTCAGTAACATCTGTACTGACTGCGATCTATATGTTCAGATTGTATTGGCTCGTTTTCTACGGTGATTTCAGAGGAACTGATCATCAGCGTTCACATCTCCATGAATCACCAGGCAGTATGACCATACCGCTTGTTGTGCTTGCCATCCTTTCAACACTCGGCGGATTTATGGGAATGCCGGAAGTATTCCATGCACCACATCTCTTGAGCGAATATCTTGCTCCTGTTCTCTGGAAAACATCTGCGCATCATGCTTCTCATACCTTCGAATGGACATTGATCGGAACTTCAATTGTAGCTTTAATCTTAATCATCTATTTGACTTACACTACCTACGTCAACCGTAAAACACTTCCGGAAGAAGACGATGCGATCCCTGCAGGGCTTCCACGCATCCTTACCCACAAGTATTACATCGACGAATTATACTCCGCATTGATTACAAAACCACTGGATGCCATCTCCTCTTTTACATATAAATATTTCGAGAAAGGATTAATTGACGGAATCGTAAACGGAACCGGTAAGGCGCTGAACGGCCTCAGCGGGCTGCTGCGATTCTCTCAAACCGGTAATATTGGCGGATACATCTTCAGTATGGTCATCGGAATTATCATCATCTTATTCTTAACCCTGATTGCATAAGCCGGTATGTTGACACTCCTGTTACTCTTCTTTCCGCTTCTGGCTGCATTAGGAACAACTGTGCTGCGCAGGGAGTCGGTGAAAGTATATGCGCTGGTATCGTCGCTCATTCAACTTGGACTTACCGCCTACATGTTCACACTGTTCAGCAACGATGTTGCCGATCAGTTTCTGGTACATTATGACTGGGTTCCTTCACTGGGAATCTCTTTTAAACTGGGAATTGATGGCATCAGCGTCCTGCTGGTATCATTGACCAACGTGCTGACGCCATTGATTATTCTGTCTGCCTTCAGAAATGATTATCCGAATCCTTCTGCATTCTTTGGACTAATCTTATTCATGCAGTTTTCGCTTATTGGTGTGTTTACAGCTCTGGATGGTTTCCTGTTTTATATTTTCTGGGAACTGGCACTTATCCCAATCTGGTTCATCTGTCTGCTTTGGGGTGGTGCAGATCGGGTGCGGATCACACTGAAATTCTTCATTTATACACTTACCGGATCATTGCTGATGTTGTTAGGATTAATTGCATTGTATCTGCAAACTCCCGGTGCACATAGTTTCGATATCGCCGTACTCTACAATACGGCTGTCAGTGCTGATATGCAAGGATGGTTGTTTTGGGCGTTCTTCCTTGCATTCGCGATTAAGATTCCGGTGTTCCCGCTGCATACGTGGCAGCCGGATACTTATACCGACGCACCTGCTCAAGGTTCCATGCTTTTATCGGGAATCATGTTGAAGATGGGGCTTTATGGAATCATTCGCTGGATGTTACCCATACTCCCGGATGGCATTGAAAAATGGGGAAATGTGGCCATGATTCTGACAGCTATAAGTATTGTCTATGGCAGCTGTATGGCGTTGGTGCAAAATGATTTTAAGCGCCTGATTGCCTATTCTTCCATTGCGCACGTCGGACTCATTACGGCCGGTGTCTTTAGTTTGACGATTCAGGGATTACAAGGCGCCATGATTCAGATGCTGGCACACGGAGTCAATGTAATCGGGTTGTTTTTTGCTGCTGATATCATTCAACGCCGAATGAAAACGCGTAACATGTCTGAACTCGGAGGGTTCGCAAACAATGCACCATTATTTACGATCTTGTTTATGATTATTGTGCTGGGCTCGGTCGCGCTTCCGCTCACGAATGGTTTCGTGGGAGAATTTTTATTGTTGAATGGAGTGTACCAGTATCGTCCATGGATGGCTGCTGTGTGCGGTCTGACAGTCATTCTGGGGGCGGTGTATATGTTACGTGCATATCAGAAAGTAATGCTCGGGGAACCTCATGTACGCAGTGTAGAATTTACCGGACTTGCCAACAGTGAAAAGATTGTCCTGATTGCAGTCGCTGCACTAATCCTGATAACAGGAGTATACCCAAATCCTATTTTGCATGTAGCTCAGCCCGCTATCGAAGAAATTCTGATTAACGTCAAAGATATCTACTGAAATGAAGGCCCTGATCATTATATCGCTTCTTGGAGTTGTTGCCATGATGGCTGAGGTGCTTCGCTTCCGTAAGCTCTTGATGCCGGTCGTGGTGTTAGGCCTTGGTGCGGCACTTGGTACGCTGATTGCCGATTGGAACACCGATCTCAGTTATTACAATAACATGGTGTATTTTAATAACTATGCCTTGGCTTTTTCGGCTCTGCTTACCGTTATCACATTGCTTTGGCTGATTATAGGTGGAGATTATTTTACAAATGAAAGCAGTCGTTCGGAGCATGCTGCATTGATTCTTTTTTGCCTTGCCGGCGGAATAGCGATGGTTAGCTTTGCCAACCTGACGACTTTTTTCATTGGCCTCGAGATTTTATCCATCAGCCTGTATGTGCTGGCTGCCTCTGATAAAAAACTGCTTCGTTCAAACGAAGCCGGATTAAAATACCTGTTGATGGGATCCTTCGCAACCGGATTTCTCCTTTTCGGCATTGCTATGATCTACGGTGCGACTGGTTCTTTTGATCTGGAGAAGATTTCAGAAGTGATGGCAGGCGGGTTAGGGAATACCCTCTTTGTTAAGGCTGGTGTAATACTTATTATGGTAGGCCTTCTCTTCAAAGTTTCAGCTGCTCCGTTCCATTTTTGGGCACCGGATGTGTATGAAGGCGCACCAACGCTGGTAACGGCATTCATGGCAACGGCAGTGAAAACAGCGGCCTTCGCTGCGTTTTACCGCTTGTTCTCATCTTGTTTTTCTGCACTCCATCAGGATTGGGCCGGAATTATCGCGGTGGTGTCAGCGTTAACCATGCTGGCCGGAAATATTCTCGCCGTTTACCAGACGAGCATGAAGCGAATGTTGGCGTATTCGTCTATTGCACACGCCGGATATATGCTGATGGCGATTGCTGCGCTCAATGAGGTTTCAGCCGGCGCCATACTTCTCTATACTGCCGCCTATTCATTGGGTAGTTTGGGAGCCTTTGCGGTATTGCATGGGGTCAGTAAAGATGGCAACGAACAGCTTACAGCTTTAAATGGCCTCGGTAAACGCCAGCCTGTTGTCGGCATCTTTCTCAGTTTGATTATGTTCTCCATGGCAGGAATTCCTCCTGTTGCCGGCTTTTTTGCAAAATATTACCTCTTTTACGGTGCATTTTCGGCTGGATATACCTGGTTGTTACTGGTCGCTATCTTATCGTCATTGATCGGTGTGTACTATTATTTCCGGGTGATTTATGCACTTTTCAAGGACGACGGAACGAAGGGTACAGAAAAACTATTAAGCGGGGGAAACCTTACCCTCCTCATTTTGGCAGGTTTGCTGACACTCGGACTTGGACTTGCTCCGGGATGGATGCAATCACTTCTTTTTTAAGGGAAAAACGGGTATAATTCCGTAATTTTGTAAGCTAAGTATTCATAATTAGCTTGAGATCAGTTACCACGCGATGATGCGGAAAAAAAACTATTTGCAATGGATGCAGATACGATACTTCGTGTTTGCACTTTTATTCTTACCACAGGCAGTATCTGCCGGGAATCCACCCGGTGAAAAGAAGCTTGTTATCAATTTAAGTTTCACGCTCTCCAATTACAATGGATTTAATGTCAGTTGTAATGGTGGAGGAGATGGATCTATTGATCTTACGCCAACCGATGGCGTTGAACCGTATACTTTTCTTTGGTCTAATGGTTTTACTTCTGAAGATTTAAATGGTATCCAGGCCGGAACCTATACGGTTACCGTAACGGATTTTAACGGAGATACTCAATCAGGTAGTGTAACATTGACTGAACCTGCCGCTATTGTTGCTACACTCGATAATGTTTTGCCGGATAGCTGTGGAGGTGGTGGAAGTGGTGAGATTTATATCACGACAACAGGTGGTGTTCCGGGTTACACCTGGCTCTGGCCGGATGGTCAGCTGGTGGAAGATCCGGTTGGTCTCGGTGCAGGATTGCAGCAGGTGACTATTTCTGATGCCAACGGTTGTTCTGTTTCTCCTGGATTCAATGTGCCGTTGGTGGATGCAATGAGTCTTGTGTTGAATGCAACGGATGTAAGTTGCAATGGCGGTGCTAATGGTGCGATTAACCTCACTGTGAATGCCGGAACAAACCCATTTACTTTTCAGTGGAGCAATAGTGCATCAGCAGAAGATGTGTCGAATCTGATAGCCGGGACTTATACGGTAACAGTTACTGATGCAGACAATTGTTCTGTTCAGGGAAGTGCAGTTGTGAATGAACCAACAGCTATCAATCTTTCATTGGTGCCTTCTAACATTCTCTGCAATGGTGCTGCAACAGGTAGCATCGATCTGACAGTTTCCGGAGGCACGCCTGGTTATAGTTTTCTTTGGAGCAATGGAAGTGTGACAGAAGATCCATCCGGATTAATAGCTGGTACATATACAGTAACTGTTACAGATGCAAATACCTGTACGGCAAGTTCCAATACAACCATTACTCAACTGAGTGCCCTCAGTCTTTCAACTTCAGTTACGGATGTGGCCTGCAATGGTGGAACCAATGGTGCTATTAATCTCACTGTGAGCGGAGGAACTCCCGGATATACTTATTTGTGGAGTAATGGAAGTACACTGGAAGATCCCTCCGGACTTGTTGCCGGAACCTATACGGTTACCGTTACGGATGCAAACAATTGTACAGCGCAAACATCAGCAGTAGTTTCACAACCGGCAGCATTGAGTTTGTCAACGCTAGTGTCGGATGTTTCCTGTAACGGGGGAAACAACGGATCCATCAATCTCACTGTATCCGGCGGAACGGGTGGATATACTTATCTCTGGAGTAACGGTAGTTTGCTGCAAGACCCTACAGGCCTTGTTGTCGGTACCTATACGGTTACTGTTACGGATGCAAACAACTGTACAGCGCAAACATCAGCAGGTGTTTCACAACCTACAGCATTGAGCTTGTCGACGGTAGCATCGAATGTTACTTGTAACGGGGGAAACAACGGATCCATCAATCTCACTGTATCCGGTGGAATAGGTGGATATACGTATCTCTGGAGTAACGGTAGTTTGCTGCAGGACCCTACAGGCCTTGTTGCCGGTACCTATACGGTTACCGTTACGGATGCAAACAACTGTACAGCGCAAACATCAGCAGGTGTTTCACAACCTGCAGCATTGAGCTTGTCAACGGTTGTATCGAATGTTACCTGTAACGGAGGAAACAACGGATCCATCAATCTCAGTGTATCCGGTGGAACGGGTGGATATACTTATCTCTGGAGTAACGGTAGTTTGCTGCAGGACCCTACAGGCCTTATTGCCGGAACCTATACGGTTACCGTTACGGATGCAAACAACTGTACAGCGCAAACATCAGCAGGTGTTACTCAAGCAACAGCATTGAACCTCTCAACAGTTGTTACGAATGTTAATTGCAATGGCTTGCTCACCGGAGCAATCAATCTTACTGTCGCCGGTGGCGCAGGCGGGTATACCTACCTCTGGAGTAACAGCGCGCAAACGGAAGATCTCACTGCTATAGCAGCGGGCACCTATACAGTAACTGTTACGGACGCAAACAACTGCACAGGTTCTACAACCGCTTCGGTGACGCAACCTGCTGCCTTGAATTTGCAAACCTCTGTTACTGCAGTAACATGTAATGGCGGTTCAACCGGTGCTATTAACCTCACCGTTTCGGGTGGGACAGCAGGATATACTTATCTCTGGAGTAATACTGTAACTTCGCAAGACCTGAGTAATATTACTGCAGGTACGTATACGGTTACAGTTACAGATGCTAATTTCTGTACCGCAACAACAAGTGCCACCATTACACAACCTGCTGCATTAAACCTCTCAACATCCGTAACAAATGTAGCCTGCAGCGGTGGCAGTAATGGTGCTGTCAACCTAACCGTGAGTGGAGGAACAACGAACTATACGTACCTGTGGAGCAACGGGAACAATACAGAAGATATTTCCGGTCTCGCTGCCGGCACGTATACTGTCACCGTAACGGATGCGAACAACTGTACGGCTACCACTTCAGCAACAGTAAGCCAAAGTGGTTCGCTTAGCCTGAGTTTTGTCCCGGTAAACGGTACATGCAATGCATCGAATGGTTCAGTAACCGTAATTCCAACAGGCGGGCTTCCTTTGTACACTTATCTGTGGAATACAGGAGCATCAACACAGGTCATCGCAGGACTAGCTGCCGGAACATATACGGTCACGGTAACCGATGCTGCATTGTGCAGCATTACCTCTTCGGTGAGTGTGGGGAATTCAGGTAGTCCGGTCCCTGCTATCAATGTCGCTACCAATGTAAGTTGTAACGGTGGCAATAATGGAGCGCTTGATATTTCAGTGACAGGAGGAACCCTGCTCTATACATATTTATGGAACACCGGTGCCCTGACGCAGGATATATCGGGACTTACAGCCGGGACCTATACGGTAACGGTTACAGATGCGAATTTCTGTGTCGGAACCCAGAGTTTCGTAGTGACGCAGCCGTTAGTAGTCGGTGGAAGTGGTGTTGTAAGTGATGTCTCCTGTAATGGCGGAAATAACGGATCTGTCAATCTGACTCCATCCGGTGGAACTCCGGGTTATACTTACCTATGGAGCAATGGAAGTACATCGCAGGATCCGACAGGACTCTCGGCCGGGACATATACTGTTACCATTACAGATGCTAACAGTTGCACCGGTTCTCGCACCTTTACCGTTGCGGAACCGTCTGCTTTAGCCGTAACAACCTCCTCAACTCCATCCGGCTGTCTTCTGGCAACCGGAACAGCAACCGCGTCAGGTTCCGGCGGTGCGGGTGGCTACACTTATAGCTGGAGTTCGGGCGCATCAACGGCAACGGCAAATAATCTCAGTGCCGGAGTATATACAGTCACTGTATCCGATATCAATGGTTGTACAATTGTTGATCAGGTTACCGTAACTACCACAAATGGGCCATCTATCAGCAATGCGGTGGTTACAAATGTTACCTGTAACGGTGGTACTGATGGTGGGGTTAATATTTCTGTATCAGGCGGAACTCCCGGGTATTCATATAACTGGAATTCCGGAGCAGTCACACAGGATATTTCAGGAGTAAGTGCCGGCATTTATACTGTAACAGTAACCGATGCCAACAGCTGCAGTGCAAGCGGAGTGTATACGATCTCACAGCCGGTAGCCATTGTTGCGCCTGGTACCATCGTAAACGTCAGCTGCAATGGTGGTGCTGATGGTAGTATAGATATTACTCCCACAGGTGGCAGCGGCACGTATACTTATCTCTGGAATACGGCATCCGTCACTCAGGACATTTCAGGGTTAACCGCAGGTTCCTATAGCGTAACCATCACCGACAACAACGCTTGTACCGGAACAGCTTCTTTTACGATTACCGAGCCAAATGCTATCACGCTGAATGTGGTGGTCACTGACCTTGCCTGTAATAATGTGGCCACCGGCAGTATTAATTTAACAGTTTTTGGCGGAACAACTCCTTATACGTATCTCTGGAGTAATGGGTTTACCGGACAGGACCCTTCGGGGCTTTTAGCAGGAAACTATACAGTGACTGTCACCGATTTCAGCGGCTGTACCAAAGTGCGTGTAGTGAATGTTGCACAGCCTGCTGCCATCACAGGGTCAGTAGGTACCACATCTGCCTCCTGCGGTTCGGCTAACGGAACTGCAACGGTTTCTGCTTCCGGTGGAACTGGTACGTTAACCTATCTCTGGAGTAACGGACAATCGACCACAACAATCAATGGTCTCACTGCCGGAACCTACACCGTGACGGTCACAGATGCCAATGGTTGTTCATTCCTAACATCTGGAATCGTTTCTAATGCCAATGGCCCTGTGATATCTTCGGCGGCTGTTGATAGCGTTAATTGCTTTGGAGGAACTGATGGCAGTGTGAATATTACCATCAGCGGTGGTGCACCGGTGATAACGTACTTATGGAGCAACGGATCAACTACCCAGGATATTTCGGCTGTTGCCGCAGGAACGTATTCAGTAACAGTGACGGATGCAAATTCTTGTACTGCTACCGGTAGTTATATTGTGCATGAACCAGCAATTATCTCCTTGTCACTTTCACCAACTGCTGCAACTTGCTCACAGTCGAACGCAGCACTGCAGACAATTGTATCCGGCGGAACACCCGGCTATACTTATCTCTGGTCAACGGGTGCAACAACAGCAAATCTCACTGGTATTCCGGCAGCGGTTTATACAGTCACAGTGACCGATCAATATGGCTGTACCCGATCATCTTCTCTCAATCCGGGCGGAACAACAGCTCCATTGATTGATAGTGTCAGAATTCAGAATGTACTTTGCAATGGTGGTGCGACAGGAAGTATCACTTTGTATGTTAGCGGTGGTACCAATCCATTGAGTTATCTCTGGTCGAATGGTGCTACTACGCAGAATATATCCGGATTAACAAACGGAGCTTACACGGTTACCATCACCGATGGAGCAGGATGTACTGCAACGAGAACGAATCTCGTGACTCAACCTCAATTTCTTGCAGCAGTTGTTTCAACGCAGCCTTCGTTTTGTGGACAGGCAACCGGGCAGGCATCGGTGGCTGTAAGCGGAGGCGTTTCTCCATATACCTACCTCTGGAGCAATACAGCAACCACTGCTTCCATTACCAATCTGACGGCCGGAACGTATACGGTAACAGTGACGGATGCGAATGGATGTACCCGCAGAAGAAATGCAGTTGTAAGCCTGGCGAATGGACCGGTGATCACACTTGCGGCACAAACCGATGTCACTTGTTATGGCGGAAGCAATGGAGCACTGGATATCAGTATCTCGGGTGGCATTCAACCGTATGTGTATGCCTGGTCTAATAGTCAGACAACTCAGGATCTGAGTGGGCTTGCTGCCGGAACCTACACTGTAATTGTTTCAGACAGTACACTGTGTTCTGATTCCGCTACTTTTATTATTTCGCAACCCGATTCATTCACAATCACTCCTGCGATTACTAACTCGGCATGCGGCTTGAGTACAGGAGCGATATCAGTTTCTGCTTCCGGTGGAACTCCGGGCTATTCCTATTCCTGGTCGAACGGACAAACAACTTCTTCCATCACTTCGCTTGCGGCCGGTACATATACGCTGACATTAACCGATAATTCGGGATGTGATTCAGTAGTGGCATTTACAGTGGGATCATTGAGTGGCCCACAAGTTGTTCTGGATTCAGTGCGAAATATCCGATGCTTCGGAATAAATAATGGGCGCATTTATATCTCGGTGACAGGTGGAACCGCCGCATTTTCGTACTTATGGAGCGATGGAAATACAGGTTCAGACCGTTTCGGAGTAACAGCAGGAACCTATACTGTTACTGTTACGGATGCAGGAGGATGTACTTCACAATTGTCAGCTACAGTAACTGCGAATACTCAGATCAATGCCAATTTTTCTACCGTACAGGCTTCCTGCGGGCAGGCGAATGGCTCAGCAACAATTGCTCCTTCAGGAGGTGTTGCACCCTACACTGTCTTATGGGAGACCGGGTCCAATGCATTAACGATAACTGGTCTTGCAGCCGGAATTTATTCTGCAACCATCACCGATAGTCTGGGATGTGTCCGGGCAGATTCTGTGGCTGTTTCAAATACGGGTTCGCCTACAGTTCAATTGCAGAGTCAGGTGTTACCTACCTGCTTCGGAGGAAATAATGGTTCGCTCACCATTGCTGTTTCCGGTGGTACAACACCGTATGGTATCTTATGGTCGAATGGTTCTACTACCGTAACCGCCTCCGGATTAGCTTCAGGAACCTATGCGGTGACTGTAACCGATGGAGTAGGGTGTATTGATGTAAAAACATTTCCGCTTGCGCAGCCGGATTCAATTCAATTGCAGTTTACCGCTTCAAATGCAAACTGTGGTAATGCGAATGGGTCGGCTCAGGTGAGTGTAACTGGTGGAACAGGTTCGTTTGCTTATAACTGGTCATCCGGAGCGGTTACTGCATCTGCTTCTTCACTTGTTGCCGGACTTTATACTGTCACCGTTACTGATCAGAACGGATGTACGAATTTGGATACCGTTTCAATTGCAAATATTGCCGGACCGGATTTGACTCTTGATCAGATTACCAATGTTACCTGCTTTAACGGGGCAGATGGTGCAATTTCTGTTTCTGTTACAGGTGGGGCGACTCCATTGACATATGCATGGTCATCAGGACAAACAGTTCAGGATATCTCAGGGTTAACAGCCAATACGTATACGCTTATTGTTAGTGATCTTGCCGGATGTAAGGATACGTTGGTGTCTGTTGTATCGCAGCCGCTGGATATCAGTATTCAGCCAACGGTGACAGATGCGGCCTGCAATAATTCTAACGGTGCGGTTTCTGTAGTGGTTTCCGGAGGGACCGCCGGTTATTCTTACCTGTGGTCAACCGGTGCAACGATTGATAACATTCAAAATGTTCCTGCCGGTAACTATACAGTAACGGTTTCGGATTCGAAAGGCTGTACTAAGTCACAGGTAATTGTTGTGAATAATATCAATGGTCCTTCCGCGTCTACCCAACAAATGGTTCCGGTCACTTGTCCAGGAGGAAATGATGGTCAGCTGGATATTAATGTAAGTTTTGGTACGCCACCGTTTAATTATCTCTGGAGTACTGGCGCAACAACACAGGATTTGACGGGTCTTGCGTCTGGTATTTATACGGTAACAGTGACTGATTTTAATAGTTGTATTACGATACTTACTGACACGATTACGCAACCCGATAATCTGGTTATTACAGCGGCGATCACAACGGCAAGCTGTAATTTGCCGAATGGAATTGTCACTGTGCAGACAACCGGAGGTACATCCGGATATACGTATCTATGGTCAAACAGCGCTGCCTCCTCTACCATCACCGGTTTGGCAGCGGGTAATTATACGGTCACTGTAACGGATGCGGCCAACTGTACAAAAGATACCGTAATCAGTGTAACCAACAGTGGTGTGCCACAGATCTCACTCGATGCAATAGATAGTGTTTCATGTTTTGGCCTGGCAGATGGTAGTATTAGCCTGACTGTGAGCAACGGAGTGTCTCCATATCTGTTTACATGGACGAATACCACACAGACGACAGAAGATGTTACAAATCTTACCGCCGGTTCTTATTCGGTGATTGTAACCGATGACGAAGGTTGTACGAATAGTCAGCTCTATACCGTTTCTCAACCGGCTGATATTTTATACTCTTTCCCCTACGTACAGAATGCGGCCTGTGGTCAGTCGAACGGCCAGGTGGCAGTTCTGGCTGCCGGTGGCGTACCCGGTTATAGCTATCTCTGGTCAACCGGTTCAGTGAATGATACGATTACCGGACTCTCTGCGGGCAGTTATACCGTAACAATTACTGACAGTAAAGGGTGTGTTAAAACCGGAATCGCCAATATCAGTAACCTGACAGGACCTTCAATCACCAGTATTGATTCGGCTAATGTTACGTGTCATGGTGGTAATGATGGATATATTGATGTTACAGCTACAGGTGTTTCTCTTCCACTTACATATTCCTGGAGTACGCTGCCTGCAGTGACACCAGGTGTTTCTAATCTTTCTGCCGGATCGTATACCATTACCATCGCCGACAATGCAGGTTGTCTGCTGGTCAGAACAATTATCATTACAGCGCCCGATTCATTTACGGTGAATTCGGTGATTCCTCAAAACAATCCTCCCTATAACATCAGTTGTTATGGATTGTCTGATGGTACACTGAATCTAAGCGTAACCGGAGGGAATCCTCCATATAGTTTCATCTGGAGTAACGGTGCAATCACTCAGAACCTGTTGAATATTCCTGCCAGTAATTATTCTGTAAGTATTACCGATAGCAAAGGATGTACAGCAGCACGTTCTTTTACATTGTCACAACCACCACTGCTTGTTGCCGATGCCGGTGCTGATATCGTTATCTGCGGTCAGCCTTCCATTCAGCTTCAGGCGGACACTCCCGCCGTTGGTATCGGATTCTGGCAGGTGGTGAATTCTGCAGGAACAATCGTGTTTACGGATGCGTCTTCTCCTTCAAGCAGTATTTCGGGAATGGGTGATGGCGATAATGTGCTGGAGTGGATAATCAGTTTTGGCATTTGTAATGATACCGATCAGGTGGTGATCACCAATGCTGAAGCGATTGAAGCAATAGCAGGCAATAACCGCAAGATATGTGGTAGTGAAGTCACCCTGAGTGCGACACGACCTGAATTCGGTTATGGCTACTGGATTGCACTCAATCCGGATATACTACTTGCTGATAGTGCCAAAGCGCTGAGTCTTGCGAGTGGTCTGGATTATGGTGCCAACCAGTTTCTATGGACTGTTGTGAACGGAACCTGTCGTGATTCAGCGTATGTTACCATCTTCCGGAAGGATACACTCGATTGTTTGTCGAAGGTACAGTTGCCGAATGCATTCTCTCCAAACTTCGACGGGTTTAATGATTTTCTGATTGTGAAGGGACTGGAAGATTATCCGGACAATACGCTGGAGATCTATAACCGGTGGGGTCAGCTGGTGTTCAGTAAAACCGGATATATGAATGACTGGTATGGGCTGGATGCGGAGGGCGTTCCACTGCCTGACGGTACATATTTTATGATTGTAAAAGTGAGATACATTGACAAAGTTTATAACTCTTATCTTGACATGAGGCGATGAAAAAGTTCTGTTTTATATTTCTGCTTTGCCTTGTCAGCCTGACATCGCAAGCACAGCAAACACCGCTGATGAGCCATTACATGTTTAATGGACTCCTGATTAATCCTGCGTATGCCGGAAGTAAGGAGTATGTGTCAACAACACTGTTATACCGTAAGCAATGGGCCGGCATTGAGGGTGCTCCGGTAACCTATAACGGTACCGTACATGGGTTGTTAAAGAAAAAGAAATTCGGTTTGGGCGCCATGTTGCAGCAGGATAAAATCGGAGTTACCAGGCAAACTGATTTTTATGGTGTACTCGCGTATCATTTACCGGTAGGTATCGGCAAACTTTCGGTCGGTCTGCAGGCTGGTATCAGTAATTACAGTTCAAGCGTTGTGGATTTAACCTATTGGGATCCTGGTGATAAAGTGTTTGCGTATAATACGTTCAGTAACCTTTTACCGAATGCCGGTTTTGGTGCCTATTATTACCGCGATCTGTTCTATGCGGGTATAGCGGCACCATTTCTGATCAGTTATGATCCGAATGAATCCGCCAGTTTTGAAACCAAAGTTCCGGTGCATCGTCAGGTTCGCAGATACTATATCACGGCCGGAGGAGTTATAGAAACCGAGCGCGACATAAAACTTAAGCCTAGTTTGCTGATCCGGTATGAGGCCGACGCTAAAATCAATTATGACTTAAACCTGAACGTGCTCATCAACGACATCTTCTGGATTGGAGCTTCTTATCGATCGGATGAGTCGATTATTGCATTGTTTGAGTATCAGATCAGCAGAAAGTTTCGGGTGGGATACTCGTACGATTATACACTTGGTCCGCTGAGTAATTATAGCTCGGGTTCACATGAAATAATGCTGGGCTACGACTTTGGATTCCCGGTTACGAAAATGAAATCTCCGCGCTACTTCTGATGGAAATGAAAAGAAATTATGGCTTCCTGTTCGTTGTGGCTATGCTGCTGCTGAGTTCTTGTGTAAGTGTCCATCTGAGAACGGCGAACGATTATTATGCACAGTTTGCATACGCTTCTGCTGCAAATGAATATGAGTATGTGCTGGCACGTCGTACAGATCGTGATGCAATTTTTAATGTTGCTGATTGTTATCGTCAGATTGGAAATGCTGTGAAGACAGAATTCTGGTATAAGAAGGCGGTTAAGCTGAATGATGATGAGCCAAAGTGGTTGTTCTATCTCGCAGAAGCGCAAATGAAAAATGGCAACTACAAGGAGGCGAAACCAAATCTGGAGCAATATCTTCTCCTGAATCAGAATGATTACAGAGCGCAGCGGATGTTGAATGCCTGTGATAGTTTGTCGCTCTTTTTCCTTGATACCAACCTGTTTACCGTTTCACCGCTGAAGTTTAATACTCCTCATGATAATTATTTCGCTCCCTCATTTTACAGGAGTGGAATCGTTTTCCTGAGTGACCGGGAAGAAAAGGGATTGAGCCGTACAATGTCGGACGGAACCGGTCGCAGGTATCTGGATTTGTTTTTTGCAAAGAAGACGGATCGTGGAAACTGGATGGAAATAGAGCCGCTTCGTGGTGATGTGAACGGCAAGTTTAATGAAGGGCCCGCCGTTTTTTCAAATAATTACAATACCATGTACTTCACCCGGAATAATTACATGAGTAACCGCGCTGAGAAGAACAGCAGGAATGTTAATGTGCTCAAAATTTATCGGGCCGATAATGAAGATGGTGGATGGAAAGTGAAAGGTCCAATGTATTTCAATAGTGACGATTATTCTGTCGGTCATCCGGCGCTGAACAGTGTCGGTACAATGATGATTTTCGCATCTGACATGCCTTGGGGATATGGGGGTAGTGACCTGTATATGGTGCGTTGGGAAGGAGGTGATCGTTGGAGTAATCCGGTGAATCTCGGTCCGCTGGTGAATTCGGAGGGCAATGAGCTTTTTCCTTTTATATACAACGATTCTTTGATTTATTATGCCTCGGATGGTTTGTTCGGGATGGGGGGGCTTGATGTCTATGAATCACGGTTTGAAAACGGTGCATGGACACGCCCCGAAAACCTGGGTTATCCGATCAATACATCTGCTGATGATTTCGGTTTTATATGCGATTCTACTGGTATCAATGGCTTCCTGACCTCGTCACGCGGTACCAACTTTGATAAACTGTATAGCTTTGAGAAGCACCCGCCTCGGCTTACGCTGGAAGTGACCATCAAAGAGATGCAGACGAATTTTCCGATCGGTGCCGCACGTGTGATTGTTTCCAGAGATGGACAAAAAGACCTGGTTTTTACAACAGCTTCAAATGGTAAGGTGTCTATTGATCTGATGCCTGGCTGCAATTATAAAGTCCGGTGCGATCATCCCGACTATTACCTGATGAATGCAGATGTCAGTACAGTGGGCAGGAAAATTTCGGAAGTGATTAAAGAGGAAATTCCGCTTCGGAAAGTTCAGTTGAACAAGCCTTTTGTATGGCAAGGGATTGCATTTAAGAAAAAGGATTTCCAGTTGAAGCAAAGTTCGGCAGAAGCCTTAACACGATTGGCAGTTTTACTCAAAGATAATCCTCGTCTGGAAGTGGAAGTCGGTTCGTATACTGATTCCCGTGGTGCCGACATCGACAATATTCATCTTACTGAACAAAGAGCGGATTGGGTCATCAACTATCTTTCCGGACAAGGAATTCAGGCTTCACGGTTAAAAGCCAAAGGTTACGGTGAAACCAAGTTGCTGAACAAATGTGTAAATGGCCTCCTTTGTATTGAGGAAGAGCATGAAACAAATAACCGCATTGAAATAACGGTTACGAATATCCGAAGAGAACCAGCTTTGCCATGAGTGCAGCCGCCATCCCTCTGGCCGAACGCTTGCGCCCTCATTCTCTGGATGAGGTCGTCGGACAATCTCATCTGGCCGGTCCCGATGGCGTTTTACGAAAGCTGTTGACAGGCGGACATCTTCCATCTATAATATTCTGGGGCCCTCCGGGAACAGGTAAAACTACGCTGGCCGGCATCCTGGCACAGGAAGCAGGTCTGCCTATGTTTGCTCTCAGCGCGATCAGTGCCGGAGTGAAAGATGTACGGGAGGTGATTGCCAAAGCGAAAGAAGCAGGTAAGGCCGTTTTGTTTATTGATGAGATCCATCGTTTCAATAAGTCGCAGCAGGATTCCTTACTTGCAGCAGTGGAGCAGGGGATTATTCTGCTGATTGGTGCTACAACCGAAAATCCATCGTTTGAAGTAATACGCCCGCTATTGTCCCGGTGTCAGGTGTACATTCTCGAGACGCTGCGTGAAGAGGAGATGGATCAGCTGGTGGCTCGTGCGTTGAAGTCGGATGAGAAAATTTCTGCCAGAAATGTGCAGCTTGCGGAGAAAACAGCTCTTTATGGACTTTCAGGAGGAGATGCCCGCAAATTACTTAATCTGCTCGAGCTGGTGGTCAATTATTCGGACGGAAATCCTGTGCTGATCACCGATAAAGAAGTAATGCGGATTGCCCAGCAGCGGATTGCTGCATACGACAAAGGGGGAGAGCAACATTATGATATTATCTCAGCCTTCATTAAATCTATCAGAGGGAGCGATCCGAATGCAGCAGTGTATTGGCTGGCCCGTATGATTGAAGGCGGAGAAGATCCGAAATTCATCGCTCGTAGAATGGTTATACTGGCATCTGAAGATATTGGCCATGCGAATCCGAATGCGCTGCTGATGGCAACCGCTGTGTTCAATGCCGTGGAAGTAATCGGTTATCCGGAATGTTCGATTAACCTGGCACAGGCTGCGACGTATCTTGCAGCTTCTCCAAAAAGCAATGCCAGTTACATGAGTTTGCTGAAGGCGCAGAAAGCGGTTCGCGATTTCGGTGATGCTCCGGTTCCTTTGCATCTGCGGAATGCACCAACCGGTTTAATGAAAAACCTCGATTACGGCAAGGGCTATCAGTACGCTCATGATTTCGAGAACAATTTTGCTGATCAGGAATATCTTCCTGACCGGCTGAAAGGACATACTTTTTATGAACCCGGCAACAATGCTCGGGAAAATGAACTTCGCAAATTTTTGAAAGATCGCTGGAAGGGCAAATACGGATATTAAGGTGTTATACCTGTTGAGTAGAAAGAATCCATTGCTCATTTTATGCATGGAGAATGTGATTTGATCCCTGATTCCGGGTGTTTGGTAAAGAAATCAGCGTTCTTGTCGCCTCATGGAAAATTGAAGCCGGGAAATTCAATAATTTGGTCAAACATTATCGGGCATCCATGCATTCTGAAGATTGCAGTTTGCCTGCCTTGATCTGCTGGTTATGAAAATAAAATTCCTCCGTTCATTATTACCCGTGGTCACTTGTTTTCTGCTGATGGAGACTGACTTTGTATCTGCTCAGCCTGCCACTGATATGCCATGTCAGTCTGCCGTGTTTTATGGTAACGCGGGAAGTGCGGTGCACAGGCTGCAGTTCAACGGAACATCAGTAACTGACCTTGGAGTATTGACGACTCCTTCTCAAAACATGTTCGGCCTCGCTTATGGTATGGATATTACCCGGGGCTCCGCTCACAGGACACTCTATGGCAGCGCGGTAAATGCCGGGTTTAACCAATCCGATATTATCCGGTATGATGGCTCCTCATGGACTTCCATTGTTACTGATTCGCTGGTGTATCATAACGCTGCCGCCTATGGGCCGTTTATTTACTTTATGCACAGTGCTACAGCTGGTCAGCCCAACAACCAGTGTATTGCGCGGTTGAACGCAAATGGTACGTTGACTAAGATCTTTACGGATACTTCTCTTGTTTTTTCAGTTGCCGATATGGCTGTTGACAGTGCCGGAAATATCTATTGTTTTCGTGGACCCTCTATCGGAGTGACAACGCAACTTACGGTATTAAATCAGGTGGGAAATGTTATTCAAACGTATTCAACCAATCTGAATAACCTTAATACTTTTTACGGCGCCATGTTCCTGAATGGGACTTTGTATCTGGGTTGGAATACAGTAAACGGACAGATTATTCCGGTGGGTTTCGGAGGTACTACAGCATCGTTGGGTACCGGCATTCCGATGCCTTCGGGATTTTCGTTGCGTGATCTGGCTAACTGCCACGACTCAGCAGAGGTGGTTTCAGATGTGCCGGAAGTTCTGGATGTTCCTTCAGTGACTGTATTTCCGAATCCTTCTATAGATGGCCGGATAACGATTGTGATTTCAGGGAATTGTTTCGGTTTTGCCCTTACCAATGTTTCCGGATCTGTCTTGTATGCATCTGATAAAGGGGAAGAAATACAGACAATTCATTTAAAGGTACCTGGTATTTACTTTCTGAAAGTGAAGGTGAAGGATCGCTGGCTGATGAAGAAAGTGGTTGTCTCCGGATAGGCGGTATTATGGATTTTCAGTCTTTAGTGTGATATAAAATGTGCTTCCTTTTTCTGGAGTACTTATCACACCTATTTTTCCTCCTTGAGCTTCAATAAAATCCTTGCTGATGGCCAGGCCTAAACCGCTCCCTTCCGTATTTGTTCCGGGCACCCTGAAGTAACGCTCGAATATACGTGGAATATAATCAGCAGCGATGCCGGGACCTTGATCAGAAACTTCAAGTCTGATATCTTTTTCTTCTTCCTTAACGGAGATGTGAATTGTTGATTGAAGGGGTGAATATCGTAGAGCATTTGAGATCAGATTAACCATTACCCAGGCTGTTTTTTCCCGATCAACCCAAACATTTGGAAGTGGCGAGGGCATAGATATTTCCAGTTGAATATTTTTTTGTTGCGCCTGTGCACGTGTAGCATCAAGCGCATATTGAATGATTTCAGCAACCTGTGAGCCAACAATGTTTAACTGTATATGTCCACTTTCCAGTTGGGTCATTTTCAATAATTCGCCCGTAATCGCTAACAAGCGGTCAGCATCTTCACGAATTCCATGGATCAGCTTTTCCTGTTCCGGATTTAAGGTTCCGGTTTTTACATTCCGGAGAAGCTGAATACCCAGGTTGATGGAACTTAGCGGAGTCTTGAATTCATGTGAAACTGTAGAGAGAAAATTTGTTTTTGCCGCATCCAGCTCCTTATAGGCAGTTACATTTCTCAAAATGATCAGTTTGCCGGCTTCAATGGATTCTTTCTCTGCAGTAGGAGTAAGATGAAGTGGAATGACGGATTTATCGAAATGACTTTCTTTGTTGTCATAAAATATTTTCAGGGTTTCTGTACTACTGGTTTTTTCGAGAGAAGCGGGGTTCAGTAATGTTCTCAGCAGGTCGTTGGACTGTGCTATTGAATTCAGGTTTTTGCCAGGTTCTCGTGATAGGTCAATACCTGCAATTTTCAGTGCTTCCTTATTTATAAAGATCAGCTGGTTATTATGATCGAGGCAGATGACCGGATCACGCATGTTGGTGATCAGTGCTTCTATCCGCTTTTTTTTCCAGCATCAGTTTAGCAAGATTGCTGTTGTTGTATTCTTCCAGCTTCTCAGCCATCACATTAAAGGTTCGGGCCAGGTCGCCAAATTCGCTGTTCTCGGTAAAATGTACTCTTTCAGAATAATTCCGGTCGGCAATCTTTCGGAAGCTGGTTGAAAGTTCCTTGATGGGATTCGCAATGTTAGAGGGTAGGTTTATCAGCAGCGAAAAGGCGATGAGAAAACAGAGTGATCCTGTGATTGCAATCCAGTAAGTAGCTGTTCTGGCTTTATTCTGTGCGAGCGAGCTTTTGTTCAGGATGGCTTTCATGTTCATCGACATAATAGCTCGCAGGTCTTCCCGTATTTGAGATTTGAGATGTTGCTTTGTTAAATCTGAAGTTAGAAGCGTGAAATTAGCCCGGACCTTTTGAGTTGCAGCTCCTTCACCTTTTTCAGTAATATTACTTTCCTGCTTTTGCAGATATTTTTCGAATTGTTGAATAGATTCCTGATGGAGTGTGTCAAGTGATTCTAACATGCCTACACTGTACTCCAGCGTCTGGTAATTGGCAACAAGAATTTTGTCGGTCGCTGACTTCAGCGCATTTATGTAGTAAATTCCAACTGCCCCCAGTAACAGGATCAGACTGAAAAGTAGCCCTACATTCAACCGAAGTTTGTTTTTTATTGTCATCAGGATAAAATTACCAGATCTATGTTGTTTTTTGAAATTTTTTCAATCAATTGGACAAATATATTTGTAGAGAGGATAATTTTCAATAAACTAAGATGTGGCTTACCGATGCAGATCGTTGAAATTCCCAGTACCTCTGATTGTTGAATGATACAGCGGGCAACAGACGAGTGTTGTACTTTAACAATTTCGGCACCTAATTCGGTCGCCAGCTTTAAGTTGTTTATAAGATGTCGTTGTTTGTCCAGCGCTATTTTATCAGGATGCTCCGAAGGAGTCTCGACATATAGTAAATACCATTTGCTGTTATAATAATTTGCCAGCCGTGCTGTTTTACGGATTACGGTTTTGGCTGTTTGTTCATTGCTGCTGATGCAGGCTAAGAATCGTTCGTGTCGTGTATGGGATGGTTTGGATACTTCGCTCTCTACTTTTCGTTCTACGGCAGATGCTACTTCTTTCAGAGCCAGTTCCCGTAATTGGAGAATATGATCACTTTTAAAGAAGTTATGGAGTGCTGTTTGAATTTTCTCCGCTTTATATATCTTACCTTGTTTTAACCGGTCTATTAATTCATCAGCCGTAAGGTCAATGTTCACAACTTCATCCGCCTGTGCGATGACACTGTCCGGAACCCGTTCTTTTACTTCTACACCCGTAATTCCACGGATGTCGTCATTGAGACTTTCAATGTGTTGAATGTTTACTGCGGAAATCACATTGATACCTGAGTTTAGAATGTCTATCACATCCTGCCAGCGTTTTCCGTTTTTGCTGCCTTCAATGTTTGAATGGGCAAGTTCGTCTACAATCACTACTTCCGGACGAAGATTGATAATGGCTTGCACATCCATCTCTTCCAGTTCCTTTCCTTTGTAAAAAAGACGTCGTCGTGGAATCAGCGGCAGCCCTTCAACTAGAGCTTCTGTTTCTTGTCTTCCATGGGTTTCAATATAGCCTATCTTAACGTCTATACCGTTTCTTAAAAGTGAATGCGCTTCCTGCAGCATGCGGAAGGATTTTCCTACACCGGCACTCATGCCGATGTAGATTTTAAATTTCCCTCTTCTGGATTTTTGAATTAATTCCAGAAAATGAAGCGCGTTCTGATCGTTATTCATCTGCTATGGACTCAATTCCATGCCTGATCGGTTCAAATGACTGATTAACATTTTAGGTTTATATGCGGAAAAGAATCGCGGCAATAATTCTCGTTTCTGATTTCACAAGGTCTGGCCTCCAGTTCGGATTCAGTGGGGTAGTGGTGTATCCGGTTTGTGAGGTAACTCCACCTTTGCCGGCAAAGTAGGGGACGTCGCTTTCACGGTGGACTAATTCAAGCCTGAAGGTGAAACTTTGGTTCGGCATAAAATCGAAGTTCGTGGAAACATCCCATCCATTGAATTTATCGCCGGGCATAGCACTGAATGGATAAACACCTTCTGTTTGGGTAGGGTTGTTTGGATCGGGTAGCGGACTTGCCTCTCCTGTCGGGTAGAGTACCAGATAACGGCCGGGGTTGGTCATGATTCCACCACCAATGGTCCAAGCGAATTTGTTTTTTGCAAACCAGATTCTGTTGTAGAACATAAGACTCGCAAAATACTGTGCAGGCCCTTGAATAGAATCTCCGTCCTTGAATCCGTTTACGCCATCTCCTTTTTCATAACCGATATCTCCTGTCAGCGAAAAGGCCATCTTGCTGATTGCTTTCGATTCTGGTTTGTTGTAGTACCGTACCAATGCGCTGTTGTCGGAATGGAACCGTTTGCGATTGGGAAGCCCTCCTGCATCTTTTCCATAGTAATTATTGGTCAGGAATTTCAGATTGCTGTTGGGCATCCAGGTAATGTTTCCTCCAATACCAAAGGCATTATTGAACTTTCCATAACTCTGATATCCGTTAGTGATCCAGGGTTCAATCTTTAATGTTCTGCTGGGGAATATCTGTACCCGAACACCATTGAAAAACCAGGGTGTGTTATCAGAGGTATAGGAAGCCTGATATTCCCAGTTCTCCGGCTGATAGAAGGAGTTTAGTCCGATGTACGACATGAACAGACCAGCATCCACATTTATTCCATACCATTTTTCAAAATGATAACCGGCATAGGCTTCACTGAGGTAACGGTAAACATTTGCAAGACTAAATTGACCCCGATATGGACTGTAGTCATTTCGCGGCACTACAGTAGATCGAGTACCGAATTGTGTCATGATGCGGGCTCTTGCATTTTCATAGTTGAAGTCCCCGCCAAAGTGTAAAGCAGATAATTGTACTTCGTCATGGCGCGTGAGTGCGGTTGACCCAACTACGGTATTGTCAATCGGATCGTTAAATGAATAATTGTAGTTTATATCCAGAAGCAGACTGGGTGTTAAATATTTCATGTTTTTAAAAACAGATGAATCCCTTCTATCACTGCCGTTTTGCCAGCTTTGGTCAATTCCTTCAAAGGGTTCTCCTTTTTGCTGGGCATTTGTAGTGAGGGCAGCACCTGTTAGAGAAACCGCTAAGGTTATGCGTAGTAGTACTTTTATCATGTTATGTTGAGTTTTCTTGGTTGAGTTTTTTTATTTGGTAGTGTTGTCGAGGTCGATGTTAAGCTCAAGTACATTAACAGTTGGTGGCCCGAAGAGCCCTAATAAAGGCTCGTGTATATGTTTTTCAACAAGAGCTTCCACTTCATGAAGAGGCAGGTGTCTGTTGGCGGCAACACGTGCTGATTGTAGTCTCGCAGCTTGAGGACTGATGTGCGGATCTAATCCGGAACCGCTGGCAGTTACCATCTCGACTGGGATCGATTCTTGTCTCACATAGGGATGATGAACCAGGAATGTATCTATTCTGGATTGTATTATTGAGAGGTATTCGGGATTGGAAGGTCCTTTATTACTTCCACAGGATCCGGCAGCATTATAGCCGGTTGCAGATGGCCGTGACCAAAAGTAATTTTCACTGGTGAAAGATTGACCAATGTTGGTGTATTGATAGTTATTATGAAGAAGGATGCGTTCTCCCTTTCCTTTATCCGGAGTAAGTAATGCGATGCCGTATACGATACATGGGTAAATGATCATGATGAGAGGGATGAGTGCTACGGTTAACAGCAGACCGGGGAGAAGTTGTTTTTTCATGATGTTGGTTTAGCAGAGGATTGACACAAGCAGGTCGATGAGTTTTATTCCGATGAAAGGAACAACAACACCTCCCAGTCCATAGATGAGAAGGTTGCGTTGCAGTAAAGCTTCAGCACCGATGGGTTTGTATTGTACGCCCCGCAAAGCAAGAGGAATGAGGAACGGAATGATGATGGCATTGAAGATGATGGCCGACAGGATTGCACTTTCCGGACTGTGCAGGTGCATGATGTTGAGTGATTGCAATGCCGGAATGGAAGAAATAAAGAGCGCAGGTACAATCGCGAAATACTTGGCGACGTCGTTGGCAATACTAAAGGTAGTGAGGGTTCCGCGTGTCATTAGTAATTGTTTTCCTATTTCAACCACTTCAATCAGTTTGGTAGGGTCGTTATCAAGGTCCACCATATTGCCGGCTTCTTTCGCAGCCTGCGTTCCGCTGTTCATTGCTACTCCTACATCTGCCTGTGCCAATGCAGGAGCATCATTAGTTCCATCTCCCATCATTGCTACCAGTTTGCCTTCTTGCTGTTCTTTCCGGATGTAATTCATTTTGTCTTCCGGTTTTGCTTCGGCGATGAAATCATCAACACCAGCTTTTTCGGCAATGAATTTTGCAGTTAACGGATTGTCGCCGGTCACCATAACAGTTTTGATTCCCATCTTGCGTAAACGATCGAATCGATCGCGTATTCCGGGTTTGATGATATCCTGTAATTCGATAACGCCGATTACCTTATCATTTTCGGAAACTACCAGTGGGGTTCCTCCGTTTCTTGAGATGGCAATAACGTAGTTGGTTGCTTCTTCAGGAAAAATGTTGCCTGCTCTTTCAGCGATTTGCCGTATTGCATCTGCTGCACCTTTTCTAATTCTCCTGTTGTTCACGTCAATTCCAGAAGTACGTGTTTCGGCAGTGAAACGGATGTAAACAGGTTTGTCAAGCTGAAAGGAAGAACGGTCGATTCCCGCAAGCTCAATGATGGATTTTCCTTCCGGTGTTTCGTCGGCGATGGAGCTAAGGACTGCAGCTTCGGTGAATTCTGCAGCCGGGATAGTTTGAAGCGGATGGAAATGCGTTGCTTTACGGTTGCCGATGGTAATGGTTCCGGTTTTGTCTAGCAGCAATACGTCAATATCGCCGGCTGTTTCTACTGCTTTACCACTTTTCGTGATGACATTTGCTCTCAACGCACGATCCATCCCTGCAATGCCAATGGCAGAGAGTAGTCCCCCAATCGTCGTCGGAATCAAACATACAAACAAGGATATAAAGGCTGCGATGGTTACCGGTGTATTAGCGAAGTCACTGAAGGGTTTTAACGTTACCGTTACTATGATGAATACCAGCGTAAATCCGGCGAGTAGAATTGTCAGCGCAATTTCATTGGGTGTTTTCTTTCGTGAAGCACCTTCTACCAAAGCGATCATTTTATCAAGGAAACTTTCGCCGGGATCAGTGGTTACCTTAACTTTTATCTGATCGGAGAGTACTTTGGTACCGCCGGTAACTGAACTTTTATCTCCTCCTGCTTCACGGATGACCGGAGCGCTTTCTCCGGTAATCGCACTTTCATCGATGGTGGCCAGCCCTTCGATAATTTCTCCGTCACTGGGGATGATATCTCCTGCTTCGCAGATAAATACATCTCCTTTTTTCAGTTGTGATGAGGGTACTATCGTCAGCTCATCAACATAATATTCGCCAACTGGTTGAATTAACTTCGCAGGTGTGTCTTCACGTGTCTTTCGTAGACTATTCGCCTGGGCTTTCCCGCGTGCTTCGGCAATGGCTTCGGCGAAATTTCCGAACAATACGGTGAGAAAGAGGATGGCAGTTATGATCAGATTATAGGATAAGCTGCCCTGACTTTTTTCACCTTGAGCTACCCAGAAGCATACCAGCGCCATCACAAGGGTACCAATCCATACGGTGAACATTACCGGGTTCTTGATCAGCGTAAAGGGGTTTAACTTCCTGAAACTTTCTCTGAGAGCTTCCTGCACCAGGCCCTGCCTGAAGAGTTTGTTGGTGGATATATGTTTTGACATGTTAATACTTCGGATAGGGTATTAGTTAGTTCATTGAAAAATATTCGGCAATGGGACCCAATGCAAGAGCGGGGAAGAAGGATAGTGCGGTGATGATGGCGATGACAGCAAACACCATGGTGCCAAATGTGACCGAAGAAGTGTTCAGCGTTCCCGCGCTTTCCGGAATATGTTTCTTTCCGGCCATGATACCTGCAATCGCTACAGGCCCGATGATCGGAAGAAATCTTCCCAGCAGCAAGACAATACCGGTGCTGATGTTCCACCAGGGATTGTTGTCGCCCAACCCTTCAAATCCACTGCCGTTGTTGGCTGATGCTGAGGTAAACTCATACAGCATTTCACTGAAGCCATGGAAACCGGGGTTGTTTAACCAGCCCCCATAAGTATCGGGAGATGCCACGTACATCGCTGCTGACATTGCTGTACCGGCAAGGATGAGCAGCGGATGCAGGAGAGCAATAATCATCGCGATTTTCATCTCACGTGCTTCCACTTTTTTTCCAAGAAATTCCGGAGTTCGCCCCACCATTAATCCGCTGATGAATACAGCCAGAATGATATAGATGTAGAAGTTGAGTAAGCCTACTCCGCATCCTCCGTAAAAAGCATTCACCATCATGGCCAGCATTTCATTCATCCCGGAGAGCGGCATGGTGCTGTCGTGCATGGCATTCACCGAACCGGTGGAGATGACCGTAGTGACGATCGACCAGAAGCCGGATGCTGCTGCACCAAAACGGACTTCCTTGCCTTCCATAGCTCCTCCGAATGGATCAATGCCCATCGCTGAGATCATCGGATTGCCCTTCACTTCCATGATGATGTTTGGTATCGCCAGCAACAGGAAACCCAAAGTCATCACCCCGAAAATCATATACGCCAGTTTTTTCCGGTTAATGAAATAACCGAGGGCAAACAGCATAGAGAATGGAATGATGAGCTGGGCAAACATCTCCAGCATATTGGTCAGATAGTTTGGGTTTTCAAACGGATGCGTACTGTTGGCTCCGAAAAATCCTCCTCCGTTGGTGCCGAGATGTTTGATCGCCGTGAAGGCAGCTACTGGACCTGTGGATACGTGCATCGTATCGCCCTGCAATGAAACAACTGTATCTTTTCCTTCAAACGTCATTGGCATACCGTTCAGCAGAAAGCCGATGGTAAGAGCCAGTGAGATAGGAAGTAGAATGCGAGTAATGGATCTTACAAACAAACGATAGAAATTACCCAATGCGGTTCCTTGTTTTGTTTTGAGTGCGATGAATAGCACCGCAGCAGCAGCCATTCCGGTAGCAGCACTAACAAATTGCAGGAACATAAGGAACAGCTGACCCAGGTAACTCAGGCCAGTTTCGCCGCTGTAGTGTTGCAGATTGCAATTAACGAGAAATGAAATGCTCGTGTTGAAAGCCAGGTCTGCCGACATTCCCGGATTTCCATCGGGGTTGAGAGGAAGAAGATGTTGGAACATTAGGATCATCATGCACAGCAAAAACCAGATCAGGTTAATGCCCAGCATGGCATAGAGATGTTCTTTCCAGGTCATCTCTGTTGTTTCATTGATACGCGCAGTTTTGTAAAGCAATTTTTCCAGAGGATAAAAGAAACGGTCGCCTGGCGCCGACTCATTGCTATAAACGCGTGCTATGTATTTGCCGAGGGGGATGGAAAGCAGTAATGTTCCCAAAAACATGACAACAATACCGGTTAGTTCAGTTGACAGCATAACTCAGGTGGTTTTCAGTTGTAGGTGACTCATTTCAGGTCAGAATTTCTCCGGTTTTATGAGGACATAACACATATAGGCAAATACACCTATTGCAAGGATGAAGATGGCTTCCATAATTTTAGATTTTTTCGAACCATTCGATGCAGAGTGAACACACTGCAAATCCAACGATGCCGAGTAGAAGGAGCAGGATCATTTGCTGACAGCGTTTAGTTGTTTGATATAAGCTTCTTTTAATTCACCGGTTAGCAAGTTTCTGATGTTGCAATGTTGCTGTTCGAGAAAAGAAATAATGCTATACATATACACATTGATGACGGCATTCTTCATTTCAGCATTCCCTTGCGAGAAGATTTTTTCTGCAACAGCAAGACATCTTTTTACACGGAGCAATTGTCCGTGAATGATGAGATGTTTGGTGAGATCGGCATAGAAAGCAGCCTGGCGATAGATACCATTTTCGGAGACCTTTGACATGGTTATTGGTTTTGCCTCACCGCATGTCAAAGTGAGTGCCGCGAAAAACAAGGTTTGATAAGCAGTTGATTGCCAAATGGAAATGCAGGAGTGTCGGAGAAATGACATGCTTTCACCCTATCATTTTGAAAGGGTGGATTAGCAAAATGATAGGGTTATTTTATTTTATACTCTTCGAGTTTCCGGTAAAGGGTCGTCAGGGCAATGTTCAGGAGTTTGGCAGCTTCTGTTTTATTGCCTTTTGTATAGTTGAGTACTTTCTGAATATGCAGTTTTTCGGCACCGGCAAGTTCAAAAGCCGACATTGTTTTTATTCCGGCTGTCTGCGTTATTGTAAAAGGAAGTGATTCCGGTAAAAGGGTGTCACCTTCAATCAATAAAACACTACGCTCAATAATATTTTTTAATTCCCGAATGTTTCCCTTCCATTCATGATGTTGGAGTGCCGTCAGAAATTCGCGTGAAACAGCAGGAGCAGACCGGTTAATTTTTGAAGCAAAAAGCATGGTGAAGTGCAACGTAAGTGCTTCTATATCTTCCGGACGTTCACGCAAAGCAGGCAGATGAATACTGATGGCTGCAATCCGGTAATAAAGATCTTCCCTGAAATTGCCAGATTGAATTTCATCCCGGAGATTTCGATGGGTTGCGGCAATGATTCGTACATCTGCTTTTCTTGCCTTGGTATCTCCTACAGGAATATATTCACCATTTTCAAGAACACGCAGCAGTTTTGCCTGCAAACTATGTGGCATCTCGCCGATTTCATCAAGAAATAAGGTGCCTCCGTTTGCATCCTCAAAAAGTCCTTTATGATCTTTAACGGCGCCTGTAAAAGCTCCGGCTTTATGTCCGAAAAGTTCGCTTTCCATTAAGTCCTTGCTGATTGCTGAGCAATTTACAGCAATGAAGTTGCGTGAACTCCGGTTGCTTTCTCTGTGAATGGCTTGTGCAAAAACTTCTTTCCCGGTCCCGGTTTCTCCGGTAAGCAGAACGGGAACATCACTCTTTGCCACTTTACGGGCCATTGCAACCGCTTCAGTGATTAAACGGCTCTTGCCAATTACTGTATTGAAAGATTGATGTAAGTTTAACTGCTGCTCCAGACGGGTAACTTTCTTCGACAAAGCCACTTTTTCAGCAGCCTGATACATCAACGGGATAATCCTGTTGTTTTCATCTCCCTTGGTCAGGTAATCAAAAGCGCCGTTTTTTATGGCTTGTACCGAATCGGGGATATTCCCGAATGCTGTTAATAAAATTACTTCTGAGCAGGGATGAGCTGATTTTATTTCGCGGATGAAATCAACGCCGTTGCCATCCGGAAGTTTAACGTCGCATAGGATGATCTCCGGGTCGTAATGTTGGAGTTTTTTACGGGCTTCTGACAGCGAACCGGCTTCGTCAACCTGAAATCCTTCCAGTTGGATGATGCGGGCCAGCAATGACCGTAGCTTGGCTTCATCATCTATGATCAAAATCTGAATGGATTTCATGCGCAGCAAAGATAGAAAACCTTTCATTCTGAAGTGCATTGCATTAAATCGTTTGTAAAACCAGGTTGTTAAAAAAATCAGGAACCTGTATTTAGAAGAGGAGGGATGTCGCCTATTTTTGAAGTATGAATTCACCGGAGCGCATTATTCAGGAAGGAGTATCCCTGAAGTCATTCAACACTTTTGGAATTGATGTTAAAGCAGATTTTTTATCGGAAATCAGATCGGCTGTTCAGTTGCGACATCTGCTGCAGGAAGAGCAGTGGAAAACCAAAGAGTTGCTGATTCTTGGAGGAGGCAGTAATGTTTTGTTTACCGGAGATGTGCATGCGCTGGTACTGCTCAACCGCATTGATGGAATTGAAAAACTACGCGAAGACGACCATCATGTTTGGGTAAAAGCCGGGGCCGGTGTGGTCTGGCACGAACTCGTGATGTGGTGTGTTGAAAGAGGGTGGGGAGGAGTGGAAAACCTGAGTCTGATACCTGGAAGTGTAGGTGCCGGACCTATGCAGAATATCGGAGCATACGGTGTCGAGCTGAAAGATGTGTTTTATGAACTCGAGGCCATGAAACTCGATGACCTTTCCGTTCATACCTTCAGCAATGCAGATTGCCGATTTGGATACCGGGAGAGTGTCTTTAAAAGAGAACTACGGAATAAATTTTTTATTCTCTCTGTGACCTTTAAGCTCAGCAAAGCAGCAGAAATCCGTACGTCGTATGGTGCAATAACGGCAGAGTTGCAACGGATGGGTGTTCAGCATCCCGGTATCCGTGAGGTAAGCAATGCAGTGATCAGTATCCGACGCAGCAAACTCCCCGATCCGGCGATGCTGGGCAATGCCGGAAGTTTCTTTAAAAACCCTGAGATCGACGAACAGCAATTCGAGTTGCTGAAGCAGCAATATCCTAACGTTGTTGGCTATCCGACAAGTCCGGGTCGTGTAAAGCTCGCAGCCGGTTGGTTGATTGAGCAATGTGGATGGAAGGGAAAAGTAGTAGGACATACCGGCTCGCATAAAGATCAGGCACTCGTACTCGTCAACTATGGTGGTGCTACCGGCAACGAAATCTGGCAACTCGCTATCGACATTAAAAATTCTGTCAAAGAGAAGTTTGGCGTCGATATTGAGCCGGAGGTGAACGTGTATTAAGAGGGTTGTTTCAAATTTGATGCTTTCTTTGTCAGTCTTTGGAGAAATCAGGGTACTATACACTTCCGACAGGCAACCTGGAGCCAGTTTAGCGGATCATGCAGCGGATATCTCGATAAATCCGGCGATACCTTATTCTTCGGACTCGTAAACAATATTCCGGGGTCAAGTAACCTTGAGATTAGTTTATTTCAATACATAACAACTTCAGGACAACTTCAGCCACTGTATCAGAAGCTGCCCTATCCATCACAACTAACAAACTTGCGATTTAATAAGGGTAATTTTTATGCCATCAATACACCTACCGGACATTATAAACTGGACCATAGCGGAAATGTAAGCACCTTCAATTTACCGACTTCAGCGTACACCTTTCGCTACTTTATGAGCAGGAATAAACTTTACGTTGTTATGTACGACTCTAATATTCCGCGTTTGGAGGTGTACTCGAAGGGGATATAAATGGCTGAAATTATTTGGCCAAGATGGATCCTTCATGTCAATATACCTTTCTTGTCTTTAATTTTCAAAACATCTGATTGTAATGTGAATAAACCAAAATTCCCTACCTTTGAATCATGCGCCCCTTGTTCCTCATTCTTTTTCTGCTGATCAACGCAACAGCCTCCGCCCAATTCACCGATCGTTATTGGGTATTTGGAGATAGTGCCGGTATTGATTTCAGTAATTTATCCAATCCTGTAGCAGCAAGTAGTATTTTGCGAGTCAGAGGTACTTGTGCAAGTATATGTGATAGCAGTGGGAATTTGCTTTTTTACTGCGGAGCACCAAACTGGTATAGAAATATTCACTCAATAAATCCTCTTCAAAAAGGATACGCTATAAACAACCAGCATACGATAATCCCTAATGGAGATAGTCTATATGGCATGTTATGGTATCAGGAAATGGCCATCGTTCCTGATCCGGGAAACTCAAGTAACTTCTATGTGTTCAATATCGGGGTTGCTTCAGATTATGGGTTGTATTATTCAAAATTAGACCTAAGTATGAATGGAGGGTTAGGGTATATGGTCCAAAAAAATGTTCAGATAAATACAGATACAATTGCGGACTGTATAGCAACGGTTAAACATGGCAATGGAAGAGACTGGTGGCTGGTGATTAGGAATTGGCGTGCATTGGTAAGGAAAGATGAAATATTCGTTTTTCGAATTGATCCATCTGGAGTAACTGCCATGCCGGTACAACATCTTTTTCCTGTAATGTATAGCCATAGCTTTAATAGAATGAAATTTTCAAAGAATGGAAATCACTTATATAATGTAAATCCTTATGGATATGTGCAGCGTTATGATTTCGATCGTTGTACCGGACAGTTTTCCAATCCTGTTATTTATTCAGATTCTGCGGAGGTGATTCGCGGATTTTGGGATTTCGACGTAAGTGAAAGCGAACAAAAAATGTATGCCTCAGCCACTTATCAAGGACCCGCTGGCGACCTTGCATATATTCTTCAATTTGACCTCACGAACCCCGCAAATTTTGCAGCCAGTTGTGACACAATTGGGTCGTTTTATATGCTTGATGCAGTTCCGGGCGCTGTTAAACGTGGGCCGGATGATAAAATTTATATAACTTCTCTGTATCAATACCCAGATACCTGCAACGATTACCTCTTTTGTGCTTCAACCACCTTTATCCAAAACACCCATCTATCTGTTGTTCCTTATCCGGATAGTACAGGGTCAGCGTGTGGCTATCAGAATTATAATTTCAGCCTTGGATTTCATAAAGCCTATTGGGGCTTGCCCAACAATCCCAACTATGAATTGGACACCTTGCATGGCAGCCTTTGCGATACACTTACCAGTGTAGGGGTAAATGAAATTAAACCTTCAGATTCTCAACTCCATTTATTTTACAATCCAGATTTTCAAACGCTCTACGTCAACGCAGATCATCTGCGGGGGACGAAGGGTGTAGTGGAATTTTATTCATCCTCAGGCCAGTTACTTGAAACCATCAATACCCCGGTGCGAAATGGTGATCTCACATACTCTTCTTCCTTCGCATTACAACCTTCCGGAACTTATCTGGTCAAAATAAAAACGGAAAAAGAAATGTTGTCGGGTAAGTTTGTAAAGTAGAGATGTGCCATCGTATGTCGCCAATATTCGTCGCCATCGTTCACAGCCCGTGTTTTCGTCGCCATAGATGTCGCCCCTACGGGGCTTAATATGTCTTCGTGTAATATCTTTCTATGCAGATATCGCCCCTACGCGGCTTAATATGTCTTCGTGTAATATCTTTCTATGCAGCTGTCGCCCCTACGGGGCTTAACATGTCTACGTGTAACATCTTTCTATGCAGATGTCGCCTCTACGGGGCTTAACATGTCTACGTGTAACATCTTTCTATGCAGATGTCGCCCCTACGGGGCTTAATATGTCTTCGTGTAACAAATTTCTATGCAGATGTCGTCCCTACGGGGCTGGCATTTCAAGAAACGAAAAAATATTTTTTGGTGAGACAAATATTAAAATTAGAATAATCCCAGCCCCGTAGGGGCGACATCTGACTAGCACCGAAGGTGCGTTCATAATATCATCAAGCCCCATAGGAGCGGCACCTCGGCCGCGTGCGTGTCGACGAACCGATTCGACAAAAGAGTTCGACGAATAATTCGTTTTCGTACGATTCGTCGAGAATTATGCAGCCTGTTCGCAGCCCGTAATTTTCGCCGCCGAAGGTGTCGCCCCTACGGGGCTCATGGGGTTATTAATTTGCGTTTTTGTTAATTATATGTCGCCCCTACGGGGCTTGCATTTCAGGAAACGGAAATTCCAGTTTAGTCAGGCAATTATTAAAACAAGAAAAATCCCAGCCCCGTAGGGGCGACATCTCGGCCGCATTAAAAGCGACGCGCAAACCCGTTGCAAACAGCAGGAGGTCGACAATTAGATTCATAAACATCACCTCGTATGAGTGCTTCTAAAAGCGATCTGCCGAACTCAGGGTTTAAGCCCAACGATATTTACAGGGAATTCAATTTGATTGATCATTTTCAAATTCACTTTTGTTTTAAAGATAAAATCCCCGGAAAATTCCGAGGATTCTTTGGTAGCGGGGACAGTCCGCCGTACGGCGGATCGAACCTGCTGACACTAATGATTCTTGAGACCTTCCTGATGCTCTTTAAGGACCTTTTTTTAAAATTCCCTACCAGCCCCGGATTTTAACTATTTTTCTCTTCGCATTGCAATAGACCTGGTTTCGCATTCCTCATAATAAAAAATCACCCATGGTTTATACTTGTGAGTCCATTGAGTAAATGCGGTTGCACCATTATGCTCTGAGATTCGATTCTTCAAATCCTCTGTTTGTCCGATGTAAATTTTACCGGAGGAAGGAGAGAATAATGCATAAGCGTAAAACATAATTCTATAAATTGAAATCCTTGGCAAATTAGCCGGTCTTTCTTTGGTAGCGGGGACAGTCCGCCGTACGGCGGATCGAACCTGTGTCCAAAGATATTTCCGACAATGACTATTTGACTATTCTATAATCAACCACTCTTATTATAAAGTTAAAATCCCCGGAAATTCCGAGGATTCTTTGGTAGCGGGGACAGTCCGCCGTACGGCGGATCGAACCTGTGTCCAAAGAAATTTCCGACAATGACTATTTGACTATTCTATAATCAAACCACTCTTGTTATAAAGTTAAAATCCCCGGAAATTCCGAGGATTCTTTGGTAGCGGGGACAGTCCGCCGTACGGCGGATCGAACCTGTGTCCAAAGATATTTCCGACAATGACTATTTGACTATTCTATAATCAAACCACTCTTGTTATAAAGTTAAAATCCCCGGAAATTCCGAGGATTCTTTGGTAGCGGGGACAGGACTCGAACCTGTGACCTTTGGGTTATGAGCCCAACGAGCTACCTCTGCTCCACCCCGCACTATATTGTTGTTCTTGAAAAATGAACGCTTTTCTGATTTACTCCCTTTCGGGGGTGCAAATGTACGAAAGCTACAGGATTATCCAAGTGACTTCCTGATTATTTTCTATCTATTTAAATAACAGCACCTTGCAAGCATCGCTTTTATCTAATACGCAATGATACTTCCACCCTCTCTAAGGAAAGGCTGGGCGTTGTGCGCTTATTCAAACCTTTCTGATAACAGCAAAATTTGATGTTAAAATGTGTTCAGCAGAAGGTGTTAGAGTCGTTGAATAATTGTACTTCGAATACCTTTAGTATCACTCACCTTCACCAAATAATCTCCCTTACTAACTTCGGACAGGCTTACCGTTAGTGTGCCGTTTGTGCTGGTGAATGATTGTTCATGTACTTTCTGTCCCTGCAGGGAATAAACTTCAACAAAAACATCTCCCGAAAGTCCGGTGGTGTTGATGTTGAATTGGCCGCTGGTGGGGTTAGGGTAGAGGAGTAGCCCTTCAGCTGCTGCAGGCAGGAAGAGGCCGGTATTGTTCAGCGTATAAATTTCTGCAGTGGCTACCGGGAATCCGGTGCTTCCGGCTCCACCTGCAATGATCACTTTGTTGCCAACTGATGCGGCAGCTCCGGCAAAACGTGCAGCGCTGAGCGTGGCAGTGGTCCAGGTGCCGGTAGTGGTATCAAGGATATCTACCACATCATAGGCTGTAAATCCCATCGCATCCGCACCTCCGGCAAAGATCACGTATTTACCTACTGAGGCTGCCGAGAGCATCTGGCGCGCTAGCGATAATGTATCGGTAGTCCAGGTGTTGGTGGTGAGGTCGTAAATGTCAACTACGTTACTGGCTATGCCCGCAGCTACTCCACCGGCAAAGTACACTTTATTGCCGCAGGCTGTACCGGTCAGGTTGGTGCGTGGTGCAGAGAGTTGAGCCGTGGTCCATAGTCCGGTGGTTGCGTTGTAAATATCTACAACGTCAGATGCGCCGTTTGCGTCTTCTCCTCCGGCAAAGAAAGCATGGGTAAGGGTGGATGCACCGGCTAGATTTCCGCGGCCTGCCGAAAGATTGCCTGTGGTCCAGGTTCCCGTGGTGTCGAAAAGGTCAACGGTTGTGAAGTAGGTGCCGTTGTTGTCCATGCCGCCGGCAAAGAGAAGTTTGCTTCCTGCGGATGCTCCGCTTAAACTATAGCGGGCGGCTGATAAACTGGGGGTTGACCAGGTGTTGGTATTCCGGTTGTAGAGATCAACGTTATCGTAAACAGCAAAAATCCAGTCGTTGGCTCCTCCGGCAAAGCCCATGTACTTTCCAATTCCCGCTCCGGCCAGCTTCACCCGGCCCTGACTGATGTTTCCGGATGTCCAGGTGTTAAGCGTAAGCTGATATACGTCCATTACATCCGGTGGGATACTCATCATGCCGATACCTCCGGCAAAAACCGCCCGATCCTGAATGGCCGCTCCGGCAAGCTGCATGCGTCCTCCCGATGGAAGATTGGCAGTGGTCCATTGCGCAAATCCGTTATTGGTACTGATGAAGAGGGTGAGGATAAAGAGTAGTCGTTTGTTCATGGTAGTTGGGTTGATCTAACAAAAGTATTCAATCTGTTTTCGACGGAAGTCCACCCTGACTAAGAATAGGCAGATGAAGAAAGTGGCTCCGTTGTAAATTCTTCCGGCCGGTTCCTTGCTTCGGATCAGAAAATCCCCCTACCTTTGCGCCTCGGTTTTACCAGCCCCGTGAGTTCACACTCCTCCCACTCGAAAATTACTGCAGCAGGCATGCTGGTCACCTTAGGGATTATCTACGGTGATATCGGTACATCTCCCTTGTATGTAATGAAGGCGATTGTTGGGGATAAGCCCATCGACAATATGGTAATTCTGGGAGCGCTTTCCTGTATTTTCTGGACCATTACACTTCAAACCACCATTAAATATGTGATTATTACCTTGCGGGCCGATAATAAGGGGGAAGGTGGAATTTTTTCCTTGTATGCACTGGTGCGTCGCCGTAAAACACCCTGGCTGGTGTTTCCGGCGCTCATCGGAGGCAGTACGCTCCTGGCGGATGGAATTATTACGCCACCGATTTCAGTATCATCCGCAATAGAAGGTTTAAAAGTGATCAATCCTGATATTGTTACAATTCCCATCGTCATAGGAATTATTGCTGCTTTATTTATTGTTCAGCGATTTGGAACTAACTTCATTGGAAAATTCTTTGGACCTGTCATGTTCGTCTGGTTTTCCATGCTCGGCATTTTAGGGGCAATTAATATTGGGACCAGTTTTACCGTGTTCAAGGCGATTAATCCTATGTATGGGATAGAATTATTGACCGCACACCCGGGAGGATTCTGGTTATTGGGCGCAGTATTTCTTTGTACAACAGGTGCTGAAGCCTTGTATAGTGACCTTGGGCATTGCGGAAAGAAAAATGTGCGTGCTACATGGGGGTTTGTAAAAACCATGTTACTTCTGAATTATTTCGGGCAAGGTGTTTATTTGATGGATCATCACGGTCAGGTATTGAATGGAGGAAATCCATTCTATCTGATCATGTCGGATTGGTTTCTGCCAATTGGTATCAGTATTGCAACATGTGCCGCAATCATCGCCTCTCAGGCCATGATCTCCGGCTCCTTTACATTGATCAATGAAGCCATCCGTCTCAACTTCTGGCCCAAAGTAAAGGTGGTTTACCCCACTGATTTAAGAGGTCAGCTATATATTCCCTCTATTAACTGGTTGTTGTTTTGCGGATGTGTAGCAGTTGTATTGTATTTCGAAGAATCTTCTAAAATGGAGGCAGCCTATGGATTAGCGATTGTAACCACTTTTCTGATGACGACCATTCTTCTTGCCAATTATCTGATTACTTATAAGTATCCAAGAATCATTGCCTATATTTTGCTCCCGGCTTATCTTTCTATCGAATTGTGTTTCCTGGCAGCAAATCTTGCAAAATTCAGTCACGGGGGCTGGGTAACATTCGTGATTGCCAGTGTCTTGATTGTTGTCATGATTGTTTTGTATTATTCACGTAAAATCAGAAACCGGCTGGTGGAATTTGTAAAGGTGGATGAGTATTTTCCTTTGCTGGAGACCCTCAGTGCTGATACCACTATTCCTAAATACTCCACCCATCTGGTTTATCTTACGAGTGCCAACCATACTACGGAGATTGAAGAGAAGGTGATGTACTCGATTTTGTACAAGCAGCCTAAGCGCGCCGATATTTACTGGTTCGTGCACGTAGATGTATTAGACGAACCCTATACACTCGAATACAAAGTGTCGGAATTGATGAAAGGCCGTATGATTCGGGTAGATTTTCGCATTGGCTTCCGCGTAGATCCACGGATTAATCTGATGTTCCGTCAGGTGGTGGAAGATCTCGTGCGTAACAAAGAAGTGGATATCATCAGCCGTTACCCGTCACTCGGTAAGCGGCAGATGGTAGGTGATTTCCGTTTCGTGGTGATGGAGAAATTCCTCAGTCTCGATAATGAACTCCCCTGGATTCAGAAGATCATCATGGATATTTACTTTTTCATCAAGAAGTTTTCGCTCTCTGATGAAAAAGCGTTCGGACTCGATACCTCTACCGTTACGCTTGAGAAGGTGCCATTGATTGTAAAACCTATTTCCGGTCTCAAGCTGAAGAGGACAGCGTAGTTTTTAGAGTTACAGAGTCGCAGAGATACAGAGTCGCAGAGATACAGAGTTGCAGTGTTGCAGAGAAATGGAAGTTAAGTCATGTGGTTGCTTCGCTAAGATTGAATTTCAAATTCAGAAACTGGGAAACTGAGAGGATAAATTCTGGTGTAACCAGGCCGTTGGGTCTTTCAGCAATCAGTTTGTGGTTCGGAGAGCAGTAACTGTGCTTAAACAGTAGTTGTGAGCTTCAAAGACACTTCATAAGTTTGTTATCCCGTAAACAGTGAGCAAAAAGAGGAGGATTATTCCAATGATGCGGGTTAATGCTTTTTGCATGATTTTGCCCCTCAAATTGCGAATTCCGGATTGAAGGATTTTATTTCCTTCCTCAAGGTCTTTGATTTCTTCTGATGAAATGTAACCAAGATGATAGGCGATGAGAATTTGTGTTTCTATTTCAAATGATGACCCAAGGGCTATGTCTAAAAAATGCGCATACTCTTTTCCGGAAGGTCGAGAGCTGCCTTCTGCGATATTGCTGGGAATTGAAACAGCTGCCCGTTTCAATTGGCTTGAAAGGTTGAATTTTTCAAAATCCGGCAATTTGTTAGTCAACTTGTAAACTTTGACAGCATGATCCATTCTCTTATTCCAGATAAATAGTTTTTTGAAGTCGCTCATTTTTTTAGCTGCAAAAATAAAGTCGCAATGAAAATTAGTCGTCTGTTAAACATTTGTATTCGTTTGTATCCGTTTAGTTATGTAGAAGTCTTCTTTACACTAAATCTTCGGAAATCTTCCACGCCATTTTTACTTGACGCTACTATGCTCCTTTACTTTGCTTCTGCCCCAGGATTTAACCATGAGTTTCAGAAACTCAGAAACCCAGTAACCCTGTAGCCCCGAGGCTGCGCTCGGGGCGCAAGCGCTCTGTAACTCTGTAACCCTATAACCCTATAACCCTATAACCCTGCAACCCTGCAACCCTGTAACCCTGTAACCCTGTAACCCTTTAACCCTGTAACCCTGTAACTCTGCAACCCTGTAACCCCGTAACTCAGCAACTTCGCAACCTCGCAATTCTGCAACTTTGCCACCGCACCCCCCTAAAAAAAAGGGGTCCTGTTCAAAAAAAGTGGTTTTTTCTTGCCAGACCCCCTAAAATCAGCCTATATTTGCCGCGGATTTGACGTTTTCCGGCCTGGCCCCCCTGTTTGAAACCTTCCAACAGGAAAAACGTATAAACCCGCAATCTTTAAGAAACAATAAACAATCATAACTCAAACAAAATGGCAATTCTTCGTTTTCGCGCGCTTGAAAGCAGTATCAACCGTGCTCCTGTAGTAGTAACTCCGCCTTCTGCGAAGGTGTCGGATTACTATGGTGCTAACGTCTTCGATAAAGAGAAGATGCATAAGTATCTCAGTAAAGAAGTGTTTAAGCAGGTAATGGAAGCTACCAATACCGGTCACCGCATTGATCGTAAAGTAGCCGAGCTGGTTGCTGCTGCGATGAAAAGCTGGGCGGTAAGCATGGGAGCTACGCACTACACCCACTGGTTTCAGCCATTGACAGGAACCACTGCCGAGAAGCACGATGCGTTCTTCGAATTGAGTGACGATGGTCGTGCTATCGAAGGATTCTCAAGTTCTGCCCTGGTGCAGCAGGAACCCGATGCCTCATCTTTCCCCAGCGGTGGCATCCGTAATACCTTCGAAGCGCGTGGGTATACTGCATGGGATCCAAGTTCTCCTGCATTCATCATGGAAGGCCCTTCCGGACGTACACTCTGCATTCCTACCATCTTTGTTTCTTATACAGGTGAAACACTCGACTATAAGGCACCACTGCTGAAAGCACTGCATGCGTTGAATCAGGCTGCAGTTCCCGTGTGTCAGTATTTTGATAAGAACGTATCTCAGGTATATTCTACGCTCGGTATCGAGCAGGAGTATTTTCTGGTTGATATCGATATCTATAATGCACGTCCTGATCTGGAAATGACCGGGCGTACGCTCTTCGGTGCGGAGCCTGCTAAAGGTCAGCAGCTGGAAGATCATTACTTTGGTTCTATTCCTGCACGCGTAAATTCATTCATGGTGGATTTAGAAGTGGAATCATTGAAGCTGGGTATTCCGCTGAAGACCCGTCACAACGAAGTGGCGCCTTCGCAGTTTGAGTGTGCTCCGGTGTTTGAAGATATCAACCTGGCAGTGGACCACAATCAGCTCCTGATGGATATGATGGACAAAGTAGCACGTCGTCATAACTTCAAGGTGTTGTTGCATGAAAAACCCTACGCAGGTATCAACGGTAGCGGTAAGCACAATAACTGGAGTATGGGAACCAATACAGGCAAGAACCTGCTTTCTCCGGGCAATTCTCCGAAGAGCAATCTGATGTTCCTGACGTTCTTCGTAAATACCATTCGTGCCGTATTTGAACATGCCGACCTGCTGCGTGCTTCTATCGCGTCTGCTTCCAACGATCATCGTCTGGGTGCCAACGAAGCGCCTCCTGCTATCATGTCGATCTTTCTCGGTGAGCAGTTGAGCGCAGTGCTGGATGAAATCGAAAAGTCAGTGAAGGATAAGAAGATGACGCCGGAGGAAAAGACTGCGCTGAAACTGAATATCGGAAAGATTCCTGAAATCCTCCTCGATAATACCGATCGTAACCGTACATCTCCGTTTGCCTTTACCGGTAATAAATTCGAATTCCGTGCTGTAGGTTCTTCTGCCAACAGCGCATTGCCAATGACCATCCTGAATACAATCGTTGCAGATCAGCTGCGTAAGTTCCATACAGAAGTGGAGTCGATTGCGAAGAAAGGAACGAAAACTGATGAGGCCATCCTGAAGGTGCTCCGTAAGTATATCGTGGAATCAAAGACTATCCGTTTCGAAGGAAATGGTTACGGTGATGAGTGGAAGAAAGAAGCGAAACGTCGCGGACTGAGTAACGTAACAACTACGCCTCCTGCGCTGGATGCATTCGTTACAAAGAAATCTACCGAACTCTTCGATCGCAATAACATCTTCTCGCACCGTGAGAATGAAGCGCGTCACGAAATCATGCTCGAGACGTATATCAAGAAAATCCAGATCGAATCACGGGTGATGGGCAGCCTCGCAGTGAATCATATTCTCCCGGCTGCAATCAAGTATCAGACCCTGCTCGTAGAAAACGTAGAAGGTTTGAAGGATATCGGTATGCCGAAGGATACGTATGCGGCACAGGTAGAACTGATTCGCGAAATCTCTACGCATATTTCTGTGATCAAGAAAAATGTGGATGAGATGGTCGAAGCCCGCAAGAAAGCGAATGCGATGACCAATGTGCGTAGTCGTGCCATTGCTTATTGCGATAAAGTAAAAGCCTATTTCGATACCATCCGCTATCATGTTGATAAACTTGAACTCGTGGTGGATGATGAAAGCTGGCCACTTCCGAAGTATCGTGAAATGGTGACGATCCGTTAATCCATAAAATTGTTAAGGTAAGGCTCCGTATTGCGGAGCCTTTTTTATTATACATCAATCTTCTTTGAGCTTAGCCAGATTCATTGAAAGATGGATGGATCACTACCTGTTGGCACGGATTTTCTCGTAAAGACGAACCAGTGATGTTACAAGTGCTTCAGTTGAAGTTACTATCTGGTAGTGATTTTGCCCGAACATTTGTGGAAGATAATATTTTGCAGTTGCTTCTATTGCCAATGCATATGAGTTTATGGACTTAGTATTCATCTCCCTGAGAGCCTGTCTTGTGTCTTCAATTCCGTATTTTCCTTCGTACTGGTCGTAGTCATTGGGCTTTCCATCTGACAATAGAATCAGCCATTTGTTTTGTGCTGATCGATGATGAAGTAAGTTGGTGGCATGTCGAATGGAAGTTCCTATTCGTGTGTACCCGGATGGCTCCAGCCCTGAAATATATTGTAGGCCTTCACTCCATTTTATATCAAAGTCTTTTAAAGTAATGAATGACGTGTGGTTACGGGTGTTTGAATAGAAGCCGGCAATGCAAAAATCAACATTGAATTCGTCGAGTATTTCCCCAAATATCAGTGCGATTTCTTTTTCAATTTCTATTACCTTGTTGCCGTTTACATATCCATCACTTGATAAACTTGCATCCAGCAAGAGAAGAATCGATAAATCTTTTTCTTTTTTTCGTTGATTCAGATATATATTTTCTGAAGGGGTATGGCCTGTATGCATATCTGTGAACAGGTCGGTTACTGCATCAACGTCTATTTCGTTGCCTTGATTCTGACGCCGTTGTGTCTGCAGTCGGTTGTTAATATTACGCAACAACTTTCTAAGTGTTAGTAGGAGAGACTTATGGCGTTTCAGCGTCGTTTGATAGAATTCAGAATCCGAAGTGTTTAACGCAACCGGGTAAACCTTGCAAAAGTCTTTTTTATAACTTTTCTTCTTGAAGTCCCATTCATCATATGGAATTCCCTCTTGTTCATTTTCATCCTTCTTGCTTTCAGGGACATTTGTATTTTCAAGAAATTCCGATTGATATACGGAGTGAACGGGGTCATTCACACGGACAGTAAATCTTAGATTGAGCTCATCCAAGGCATTCTGATGATCTTCCAGTTCATCTTCCCCGTCGAAATCTCTCCATACCCCGTTAAATTCATCTGCCGTGTCAACTTTTTCAAAATTGTGTGTCAAGACATAGTCTTCCTGAGCTTTTTTATCAATGATGATGGATTTAATTTCTTCAACGGCTTTTGATTTGATGATGGTTTGAGGCAAATTGGCATTTCTTTGAAATTCTATTGTCTGATAATTGACAGAGCTCCCGGCATCGACAGCGTCTGGCGGAGCCATCAGTTGACCAAAAAGTAAATTGTAGTTAGGTGGATACCGTCCATTTTCATTTTCTTTCTCAATTTCATTCAGCAACTCGTTATAAATGGGTTTAGCTGCCGGAAATTGTGAGAAAAGTTCTTTGAGTATTCTTTCTGATGATTTAACTGCTTCTGATGAACAATTTGTATCAATGTTTTCCTGTGGGGAGAAGTAGATACCTAATTGTTGCTGAATGGAAAGATATAATATCCGGAAATAGTAGAATTTTAAATTTAAATCAGGAGTTGTAAAGTGATCCGATTTTTCAGGAAGAAAGAAATTGTCACCTCTTACACCTCCCTCTTTTTCTGCCTGATATATATTTACTGACCGGCCTGTAACGGCCCTTCCAAGTAATGTTAGTTTATTTTGAATTTCGGATAACCGGATTTCATTCGAGTTCTGTAACGACTTTTTTTTCTTTCGGTTTTTTAGAAAATCATGAAATCGTCCAAATAAAAATTCGTCCAGTGACATAGGTTAGATAATTAAATTCGATAAATCACATAGTGCCTCTGAAATTTCAGGATCGTCGGTCAATGGCTCGATGATTGCTGATTTGACCGCAAGTCGTTTAGGTAATCCGGAATGAATCAGTAACCCTGCATCAACCAAAAGACGTGTTGACGCCGTTTCCGTGAGTCCTAGTTCTTTGAGGTTACGAATTTTGGAGGCTATTGTTACCAGCCTGGCGGAAGTTTGTAAATCTAGTCCTGATTCATTTGAAATAATTGTTGCTTCAATTTCCGGGTTCGGGTAAATAAAGTTAATGCCAATGAAGCGTTGCCTTGTGGATGGCTTCAGTTCTTTAAAGCCTTTTTGGTAGCCGGGATTGAATGACGCTACCAGTATAAAGTTTTTATGTGCAACGATTGTACTGCCAAGTTTATCTATATAAAGTTGTCTTCTGTGATCGGTTAATGGATGGATTGCGACGATAACATCCGGCCTGGCCTCTGCAACTTCATCGAGATAAACAATTGCTCCATTTTTTACTCCAATCGTCAATGGCCCATCCATCCAAACTGTTTCAGCGCCTTTGATAATAAATCGGCCAATAAGATCTGTTGCAGATGTTTCTTCATGGCAACTTATTGTTATAATTTCACGTCCAATTTTGGATGCCATGTATTCCACAAACCTGGATTTGCCTGTGCCGGTTGGTCCTTTCAAGAGCACCGGTAACCTGTTAGCAGCAGCGGAAATAAACACTTCTTCTTCTTTACCGGTAGAATGATAGTATGGTATGGTTTTTCCGTTTTTTTCTGAGAGAATCGTGTCTTTTTCCATGTTCAGTTTCCGGTGTTTATTTTGCTTTGTAAGGGCAGCCACCATTTGTTATAATGGCTGCCCTAGAAGAATTTTCCTTCATCAATATACTCAGGTAGTTACCATTTGTTCATCATTGGGTAAGCCGTATTTAATGAACTCCGCAATATAAAGTAGTATGCCAACGGTAAACATTGTTGCGCAACATATCAATATGAAAAAGTGCACCTGAATCTCCTTTTGCACTTCGCCAAATTCTATACCCATAATTCTTTCCAGGTAAACTTGTGCAACTCCGGCTACACCGAAGGCAACCGTCATACCCAACATGCCAATATTTGATAGCCAGAAAGCCAATGTTCCTCTATTACTGTCAAATAATTTTCTTCCTGTTAAATTCGGCATTGTGTAGCTTATGATGGCCAGAACGATCATTGCATAAGCTCCCCAGAAAGCCAAGTGGCCGTGCATTGCAGTTACCAACGTTCCGTGTGTGTACAGATTAACTTGTGGAAGAGTATGCGCAAGACCGAGCAATCCCGCTCCTACAAATGAAGTAATGGCGGTGCCTAGCGTCCAGTTTAGTGCCAGTTTATTGGGGTGCTTTTTCTCGCCTTTGCGATACATGGCTAATGCGAATAATGCCATGCCGAGAAAGGCTAATGGCTCCAAGGCTGAGAAAATACCACCAACGATTAACCAGATTTTACCAGCCCCTATGTAATAATAGTGGTGGCCGGTTCCAAGTATTCCTGAAATAAACGTAAGTCCTACAATTACGTATAGCCACTTTTCGATTACTTCACGATCTACCCCAGTTATTTTGATCAGTAAGTAGGATAAAATGCCCCCCATGATGAGTTCCCAAACTCCTTCAACCCAAAGGTGCACAACCCACCATCTGAAGAATGAGTCCATGGTTTGGTTATCGAACCATATCATGCCGGGCAGATACAGAAGAGCTGCGAATACCAGTCCCATCGTAAGTACAAGGGAGGTGGTGGTTCTTTTTTTCCCTTTGAAGAGTGTTGCAAGAATTAAACCAAGGAATGTCAAAACATTGACTACAACAAGCCAATCCAATGGTCTGGGAATTTCAAGGAATTTACGTCCTTCCCAGTAGTTGAAGTGATACCCCACGATGGCGATTACACCTACTACTGCAAGTGAGATTAGTTGAATATAGGCAAGTTTTGTATTCACGAGTTCATGCTCTGCTTCTTCCGGTATAATATAGTATGCGGCACCCATGAATCCAGATAACAACCAAACTACAAGCAGATTGGTATGTACTGCACGGGCTGTATTAAATGCAATGGCTTCATGTAATCCATCATAGCCCATATGGGCAAAACCCATAATGAAACCATATATTATCTGTAGGGATAGCAGGAGCATGGATAGTGCAAAGAACCAGTATGCTATTTTTTGAGATTTGTATTTCATAATGGGTTAGTTTGAAGTTGGTTTTGAATTATATTTGGTTTTTGCAGGGAAGCCATTGAGATCTGTTTCTCCGATCCATTTCAAAAATGCAACTACAGCGTCTGCTTCATTTTCTGAAAGTTTATATGCGACCATTTTGCGACCACGTGGTGCCCATGGAACAGGGGACATTAGAGCAGCTTTGATATAAGCTTTTCCTCTCCTTTCATATACTTTCGTTAATTCCGGAGCGTAATAGGCTCCTTCTCCGAGAATGGTATGACAGCCCATACAATTGTTAGACTCCCAGATTTTTTTACCTTCCACTACCTGTGGAGTAAGATTCTCCTCATGTGTTCTTTTGGGAACCTCTTCGCTAAGCGTATTCCAGGATAGCCCCAGGAATATGGCAAACGTTACCACGGTACCACCGAGGAAAAACGTTCGCGCTTGACTTTTTGATAACATAATTGTTGTTTTATTAGGTTAATTAAAGTGGACAAAATAGTCCACTAAATAGTTAATTTTTTTTTATGAGCGTATATGCGTATTCAGAATATGTAAATTTACCACAGCGTCTTTGAGCGGAGTTTGATGAAGAAAGGTTAATAATTCTGTTTTGATGGGTGCGTATTTATGATGAACAGGGCAGGGGTGTAAATCGGAACATGAATCTAAGCCTAATACACATCCATTCATCGCATCTGTTCCGTCAATCGATATAATAATATCTGAAAGTGAAATTGTGTTTATTTGTTTATTGGTAAGTTCAAATCCGCCATTTGGGCCTTTTTTGCTTGTCAGAAGATCGTTTTTTATTAGTGCCTGCAGAATTTTTGCTGTAAATGCTTCAGGCGATTTAATCCCATTGGCTATTTCTTTGATAGATGACCTTTCACCATTCAGTGATTGGTTGGCTATAAATATCATTGCTCTGATTCCGTATTCGCAGGCTTTCGACAGCATTTATTAATCTTTCTAACAAAGATAGTAAGTATTTTATTGAGGACAAATTTGTCATCTTTGAAGTTTATGACATTTATCATAATGATGTGATGATTATCAATAGTGTAAATATCAATATACTGACTGATAGAAATACCCTTTTCCATATCCTTTCGTGTAAGTATAATTCCATGAAAAATAATCCGACCAGAATAAATTTCATAAACGCCAATATATATGAAATTACCTTCAGGGTGGTTGTAGCAGTAGGAAAATATATAGATATTAAATATTGTACTCCTGCCAGAAGTATTAGTATTATCCAGATTGTTATTGTTCTTGATCCCATTTCTTTAATTGTTTAAATATAGTACAGGAAATATTAGAATCCAGATCAGATCGCAGAGATGCCAGAAAGCGGCCCCGGCTTGGTAATTTGCAATTGCACCGGGATTCAGGTCTTTTCTATGCATGAGGTATATACTGATTAGCAAAACTACTCCAACAACAATATGAATTAAATGGAAGGCTGTCAAAGACCAGTAAAAATCCATAAAAGTACTGGTGCCAATTTGCTTGTTTTGTATAATTAAATGCTTGTATTCCGAAAGTTTAATAAAAATGAAGGTTAATCCGAGAAATATCGTTGAAAAGAGTAAGGTCGTAGCTTTTTGGGTTTGCCTTTTGTTAAGTGCATAATTAGTTTGGGCCATTAAAAAGCCACTTGTGATCAGAAGAATAGTGTTTATAGTAGCAAGTTCTTTATTTAAGAATGTTGCTTCGGATTTAAAGCCAGAAGGGTCGGAATTATGTGAAATTACAAAGAAGGCAATGGCGATCGAGTAGGTAAGGAGTTCAATGCAAATAATAATCCAGATGAGAATTCCACCCGGTGGTTCACCGGGTGGCGTATATATTTTCTCATGGTCTTCCATTAACCGTTGCGTTCAGCTAGTTCTTATAGTTGAATATTTCAGGCGAAAAGTGCAGAGCGATGTATGTCCAATTGTTTAGTGCTTTGTAATCGCCGCCTTTCAGGATTTGCATGGATTTGGTTGCAAACATTTGTGAGTATCCTGCAGTTAATACAATATTTCTTACAATTTGATACTGTAAGGTCAGGTCCAATTCATTACCAAGATTGCTGTTCTGTGCCTCATTTCCAACGTACAATTTCGCTGCACTAGCGAACATATGTGGAGTTATAGTGGCTTTGAATTTGTTTTTTTCGTAAATCAGATTCAAATAAATATCAGTAAGTCCAACTGAAAACTTATGGTTGTTGACAAAGAAGTAATCCATGTACCCATTGAATTTATGATTTGTTCCATACCAGGGAGTAAAACTTTTTATAGTTTTGCTTTGATCGTTTCCTGCTTTTCCTGAGAAATGCTCGCAGCCGGCGCCAACTGTAATTCCGCTTTTTGTCTTAAAACTCAATCCTGCCATACCATAGTATGCACTTAATGTATTTTGAGCAATTTTACCTGTTTGGTAGTATCCGGCAATTTCTAAGGATATTCCCATTTTGTTAAAGTTGAATCGCGCTCCTGAATTTTGATTCCAGGCGATTTCCATACTGGTGGTGTCCAAATATGGAACACCTTGGTTTAATGATAAAATGCTAAGTCCTGCATTTATAAATTGACGGTGGTACCAAAGAAATTGTGCATACTTATACTGACCCGCAACCTGATAAAACTCTTTTGTGTTTATTTCTTTTGTCGCATTCATGGCGAAACCCAAATGCAGCGTGTTGTTTGTGTCGGGCTTAATCTGTAGCAAAGCCAGATCATGACTCCGTGCCTGCATCAGCCAGTCTACATTTCCTAATATACGGGCATCATCATAATTCAGTTCCTGCCGGCCAATGCGTAGTGACAGTTTGGATAGAATGTCCAATTCTGCCCATGCTTCATGGAGTGCATTTGCTGAATCATTGTCGGATGTGGTGCTCACGTCACCCCATATTCTTACATTTTGTGGTGAGACTCTGAGTTTAATTTTTTCTGTAGAGTAATTAAAAATTAATCTTGTTCTCTGTACTACAAAATTACCGCCTTCCAAAGAATCGTTGAAGAGTGTGGAAAATCCATGCCTGTTTTCATATCGGGCTCTTAGATCTGCTTTTGCTGAAAATGTTTGAGCTGATAGCGACTGTGTTATCAGAATGAGGATGATTAGAATGGTATTTTTATGTTTTTTCATGATTCACTGGCTGTCTTAATGATTGTTTCTACTGTTTCTTTGTTGTTGACCCCCAATCCTTCCAATTGATGAATAAGTTCTCCATTTTTATTGAAGACACTGATAATGTTTGAATGTGAAAAGTCTATAGGCGTAATTTCTTTGTATTTTACAGATAATACATTTGCAAATTCCCTTACAGATTCAGGGGTTCCCTGGAGAAAAGTCCATTCCATCCCGTCCATTTCTTTGGTTTTGGCGAATGACTTTAATCTTTTCGGAGTGTCATGTTCAGGGTCGATACTGACAAGTATATATTGTATTTCTTTGGTAAACTGATCTGGTATTTGTTCCCGTATAGCTTTCATGTCTGCTACTAATCTGGGACATGCAGCTTTGCATGTTGTATAAATCATCACCATAACCAGTACTTTGCCTTTTAACTCTGATAGTTGAATTGTGTCGCCTTCCTCAGTTTGCCAAGCGGAGGTGAGTTGAAAAATGGATTCGCCCGTGAAATTTGTTTCTGGCATTTTTCCCACAGAGTCATTGTGGTTTTTGTATTCTGTTGAATTATTGCAGGATGTCCCAAACAGAAATAACATGAATGTCAGAAGGTTTCTTGCAACTATTATTTGTTTGTTACACATCGGAATCCCAGATTATTTATTGAGTAATTGGCTTTTAAACTTCCTCTGAAGGCATACCTCATGAATGCTGCGTAATTCATTAAATCAGTTGCACCTATCGATCCGCTTCCACAAAACAGATCATTATCTGTGGAGACATCTCGTCTTGATTCTCCGGATAACATAACTTCATTGAAATCATATGTCCACTCCCAGATCAATCCGTGCATATCCCATACGTCAAAGTAATTGCTTTGTGTAGAGTAAATTGTAGCCCCGGTTCCTTTTGGCGATTTGTACCATGTTAATATATTTTTATTGTAGGATTCTTCCTTGCGCTCATCTGGTTTTATCTTACCCGCTGCTCCAACATACTCCCATTGATTTACAGTCGGGAGTTCTTTTCCCATACAATTGCAATAATCTTTTGCTGCGAACCAAGAGATATTTGTAACTGGACTGTTTAGACTTTGATATTCTGGAGGGATCGTGTCATTTTTCCATTTAATCAGATAGTTTTCATCAGTAAATATCCGTCTTACTTTTGATTTCCTCCAGCGCGGATTTCTTTTGAGGAATTCAATGAATTGTGAGTTGGTTACCGCATGCTGGTCTATAGCGAAGGATGGAATTAGTACTGCACTGTCATTTGATCCGAATAGTGGCTTGAATTTTCCACCTTCAATTTGAACCATGGTAGTTGTGTCTATTAGAATTGTCGTATCCGTGATTACATCACCGGTTAACCGTTCCGGTGTTAGTTTACCCACATCCTCTTGTTGGTTACGCTGTATGCATCCAACGGATACGACAAACCCAATCAGCCATATATATCGGCAGGAAGCCATATTATTTTCCTCTGACTTTCTGTACCTGTTCCGGTTTTATTTCTTGTTTTTTGTTCCCCCAACTGGAATAGACATAGGTCAATACATTGGCCACTTCTTCATTTGATAATGATTGAGCGGGCATGATACCATTGTATTTATCGCCATTTACAATAACTTCTCCTGTTTTACCATGAAGAATGATGCTGATAGCTCTTACCGGGTCAGCATTGAGATAATCGGATTTTGCCAATGGAGGAAATGCTCCTTTAACTCCTGATCCATTGTCCTGGTGGCAGGCAAGGCATGTTTTGCTGAATACGGTTTTGCCCATTTGAATGCGTTCCTCAAGGGTATTTGCTTTGGGTTCCGGAGTGGCGGCTTCTCCTGGTAATGTTTGGATGGTACCTCCTTCCGGATGATAAACTCCTTCTGTCTGTGTGCCTGAATAAACTACTTTGTTTTCTTCTCCTTTTACGGTTAACATGCCCAATGATCCCTTGTTAAAGGTTCTGGTTAAAGCATGATCAACTAAAATGAATGTTCCGGGTACTTCAACTTTAAACTCAACAATTGCAGATCCGCCTGCCGGAATTAAAGTGGTTTGTACATTGGTGTTGATCATATCGCCGCCTTCAATATATACTTTGTCAAAAATTTCTCCAATTACATGGAATGAAGAAATAAGGTTCGGTCCCCCATTACCTACATATAAGCGAATAGTCTCACCTACATTTGCGGTAATTGCTTTATCGCCTACCATCGAACCTACTTTTCCATTGAATACAACGTATGTAGGGTGTTCATCCACCGCTTTTTGCATGTCAAATGGTTGAAGTCCCTGGTCTCCGTTTTTGCCTTGTGTGTAAAAATCTCCTTGCATTACGTAGTACTCTTTGTCAACCGGGGGTAAACCACCTTCCGGTTCAACAAGAATTAACCCGTACATTCCATTCGCAATGTGCATAGCAACTGGTGCCGTAGCGCAGTGATAAACATAAAGTCCCTGATTAATTACTTTGAAGGAGAATACAACTTCGTGACCCGGTGCCACAAATGAAGATTTTGCACCACCACCTGGACCAGTTACGGAATGTAAGTCGATATTGTGAGGTAGCTTGTTGTCGGGATGGTTTTTTAAATGGAATTCAACTTCATCTCCAACTCTTGTGCGAATGAAACTTCCGGGTACGGTTCCTCCGTAAGTCCAATATACATATTTAACACCGTCTGCCATTTCCCCTTCTTTTTCAATTATCTCCATGTTTACTATTAACCTGGTTGGAGCCCTGTTCCCAATAGGTTTGGGTACCAATGGTGGCGCTGAAATTTCCGCTTCGCTCTGTCCGCTGACTTTCATGTCAATGGGTGCAATGGATTGTTTTTTCGATTGATCTGTGGAGCAGCTATGAAAAATTATACTGCTGAATGTTAGTGTTAAAATTGTCCACACTAAGTTAATTGCTTTTCTCATGGGTTGGTTTATTAGTATTAGGTTGGTCAAAGGTAGGTTAGTAAAATAATACAGGACAAAAATATCCACTATGATTATTTATGACTTTTATCAATTTCTTTCAAACTGTGGAGTTGAACAGATGAAAAGAGGGCAATTTAATAAACTGTAATGTGATTTTCATCATTTCAAGTTAATATTGAATAAACTGCTGTATTATTGGAAAATGGTAATTTATTTAAGTCGAATCAAATGAACCAACTAGATGTAAGAATATTAGATTTTATTAGTACACATCAAATTATTACTGTGTGTTTTCAAGATGATCAATTAGGGTTACATTGTATAAGCTGTTTTTATTATTTCGATGAACCATCAAGTTCATTTGTTTTGAAATCTTCTTCCGGAGCCATACATGATACGATGGTGATTATTGGTAGGCTGACGGCCGGTACTTTGTTACCTCAGTGCTTAAAACCGGGATTAATCCAAGGGATTCAGTGGCGCGGTGAAATACTTGCCAGTGAATCCTTCGGTGAAATTGATCAGAAGCTTTGTCAAGCTTATGCACGTCGTTATCCTTTGAGTCTAGCAATGCCCGGTTATTTTTGGATAGTACGGCTCGATTGGATAAAGTTTACGGATAGTATTCTGGGTTTCGGGCAAAAATTATTGTGGAGCAGGTAATTTAATCTTTCAATAATTTCAGGAATACGATCTCTCGTCTTAGATTTCTGAAAAGGGGTTATTCGTACCTCAGATTCCTCAATAAAAAGAACGACATCGATTGTGCCAGCGCAACAACAGCCATCACCGGAAACAGCAGGTTCGGATGTTCGCTTTGTAAAATGAAAAAGGCTACGATGCCTTGTAGCAGGATAAAAACAAACCAAAGCCGGATCAATGCATGGATACGGCCTTCTTCCGTGAGTGCATGCAGGGTAGGGATTGTGTAGTAGTGGCTTAGTAGAATGATAAATTGAGGAAGCACTACCGCCATGCCGGCAATATCTCCAATACAGGTCTCGGTCAGGAAAAGCCCCACAGTAACAATACAGAAGGAGATAACGGTCCCGCGTATACCCAGCGCGAGCGTGGCTGCCGTGAGTTCGCTTTCATTCATCCTTGGTCGCCCTGTCCGGTAATCGTTCCATACGATGTATGCCGGTACCAGCCCCAGCGACAGGATCAGCAATTGAATATACACCTCGGCGGTTGCCAGTAAAGGCAAAAGCAGAGATATCGGCACCATCAGATAGTAATAATTGTAGGTAAACAGCATCTGTGCATAAAAATGTGGCAGCGCCTGCTGCAACTGTGTAAAGTCGATACGCGGAATCAGTGGTAAGGGGAATTTGCTGACCCTGCTGATCAGCAAGGTTGCCAGCATCGCAGCCTCTGAGTACGAAATAACTCTGAAAGCGGTCTCTGTATTGTAAAAGCTATCGTTTGACCATAAATAGAAGATTGTTCCCGATAGTATGATCGTTCGGATCAGCATCCAATCATTGAGCCGGTGGTTGAACCGGGCTCCGGCTAAAACTATTTCATTCAGGAACCGGCTGAAAATCCATATTGCGGCATAAAGGATAAAGAAAGTGGTGTGGTTGGCCAGAAAAAGGATCGGGAATGTAATGATCAGCAGACTCAGTCTAGCTTTTATTGCTCGTTTCCAAATAGTGGCGGGGGCTTCGTCACTTAACTGAAGTGAATGTCGGATATGTCCGTGAAAGCCAAAAAGTGTTAGTTGACTCATGGTGTGCAATACAAAAAACGGGATCGCGAGTTGCCCTGCTGCCGGTAAGCCATAACGGAGTACAATTACTGCCAGCAATGAAAGAAAGTAAAACCAATCGCGTCCTTCTACATAAATTTCGAAGATCCGTCGAGCAGTTTCACGGGTATGGTGCAGCGTCTGTTCAAGCATCAACCCGGTTTTACGGGAAGAAGACCAGAAGGTTGCTTATTTCTTAATCCGGTATAATTCCCAGCCATTAGGGAAGGATCTCAGGAACATCAGCCGGCCGTTATCGCGCAGCCGGTGGAAAATTTTTACCGGTTCAGCATCTCTGAATTGTTCGTCGAAGCGGGTGCGGTTGTAGAGAATGAGATCGCCTGAATTGAAGAGGGGATACGAGGTGCTCCACATGTTGATGACTTCTTGCGGGACATTGTACGACCGTAGTGCTCCGTCAATGGCAAAGGTATTCAGAGTGGCCGTCGGCATCTTCTTCAGCGCATTGGCAATAATCAGTTCTTCCTGCTGATATTGATAAACCGGGCGGATGACCTTAACCAGTAAGGCAAGCTGTACAGCAACGGCTATCAGATAAATTGCTACGCGTTGGTTTCGGGTGGTGAATTTGAAAATCAACACTTCATAAGAAGGATAGAGGGCAAGCAGCGCCAGTGGAAAGGCAGGCATCAGCAAACGGAGGTCCTGAACCGGCAATCCACCGATAAAAAACAGAAAGAGCGCAATGCCGAAGGTCCAGGAGTGAGGAAGTGCGATTTCTGATCGTATACTGTAAACAATGAATACTATGCCGATAATGCAGAATCCCGGATGCAGTAGTAAGCTCAAGAGGTAAACGATGTTCGGTAATGTGTAGGTTACCTGATGGCCTGATTGAGAGAACGTCGTCCGGAAAAGATTGAGGGGTGACCAATCAAGTAGCCATGGATGAAGTAGTATTTCCAGTCCGTCCTGACCTTTCAGGATGATACTGGGTGAAAGGGCAATCAGAATGGTGAAAATAATCAGCAGGAAAAGCGATAATCGCGAACGCATGGAAATCCAGATCATCGGAATCAAAGGAACCAGCAGCAGTCCTGTAGAGTAACGCGTTTGAATAGCCAGCATGCCGGCGGTAATGCTGAGTATCAGGGATTGGCTGCTGAGCGTCCGGTTCCACTTCCAGCATTCAAGTAGTGCATAAACAACGAACGACATGCTGAGCATATCGGCAAGTCCTGTAACCGCTGCACGAAAGAAGAAAGGAGAGAGAAAGAGGATCAGAAATGCAAACCGTTGCCGCTGGGTACCTTCCGGATACATCTGATTCAGTAAACGGCAAAAACTGAGGTAGCAAACTGCGGCTGCAAGCATATTGACGAATTGCAGGCAGTATTCGGCAGGAATTACAAGATGTGCAATGGCTCCGGCCAGCGGAAATACGATGGGGATGTTTTGCGCAGGCGGGGCTTCTCCTCCGGAGAGAAAATTGAAGAGTGATTGCATGTACCGTTGTATTTCATGCGGTTCCTGTCCGTAAAGCCCGTTAAAATGCAACCACATCCCGCCGAGAAAACTAACCGGCAGCAATACCAGAACCACCAGCCAGTTGAACTGGAGGTTTTGGCGTTGTGTAGTTCTGTCGAGGCTGGTCATGGCAGCATAAAAGTACGCATTGCCATGATATTTTTCAGAAGGTCATGCTAACCCCGGCCGATGGCAGAAACGGCAACTGGTTTACGCGCTGATTCCTGACCCTGTCAACGTAGAAAATGTTTTCACGGTCATAAACGTTGATGGCACTGAGGGTGGCTTCAAGGTTGGAGTTCTTACCGATAACAAATGTCTTTTTCAGACTGAAGTCTAAACGGTGATAATAAGGCAAACGTTTTTCGTTGATGACGCCGAGTATGATGTCCATGTACCCGTTTGCAGTGTTTGGATCAGTGTAGAGTCCTCCGCTGAAGTTCAGGTATTCGTAGAATCCCTGTGTTCCGCTGAAAGGGAATCCGGAGCCAAAGTTCCAGCGGGCATTGAATTCCCAGTCGAGTTTTTTACCGAAGGTATAGGAACCTACCCAGTTAATGTTGTGGCGCCGGTCGAAGTGGGGATGATAAGTACGGATACCATCATAACGCTCAACCCATGTAAGGGAATATACAGCCCAGATGTAAATGCGTTTGTATTCGTATTTTAGCACAACGTCAGCTCCGTAGGATTTGCCTTTTTCAACGATAAAGTCTTTCTTAAGATAGTCAGGCATGTTGCTGTAGGTGGCGTTGTCAGGATATACTTTGTCGCGGTTGATGTTGGATAATTGCGAGAAACGCTTGTAGAAGAATTCTACGTTTACATCGAAGTGCTTGAATACATCAATCTCTGCTCCGAGGATGATGTCGCGCGCTTTTTGCAGTCGGGTTTTTACTTCTTTGCCATCAAATTCACTGGGCAGACTCTCCGGTCCGCTGAGAAATCCGGAGAACAGATTGACCACATCGCGGTCGGATGTAGCGCTGAGCAGGTTCTGCGAATAAAATCCTCCGGCCATTTTAAGACGGACACGATCTGATGCATTGATCTTTATTCCTAAGCGGGGTTCTGGAGAAAACTCCGATAACGAAGCATAATATTGCAAACGCATACTCGGCTCAATGACAAACTTCTCACGCGACACCCGATAACGGAAAAAGGCTCCAAACTCAGTTGTGTTTTCGATCTGCTCATAAGCAATATTGGTAATGGAGTTCTGGATAAACTCGGTGCGGAATCCTAATACTTCCAAACCCATTTTGAATTCATCTTTCTTGATGAAATTCGTGAAGTTAAAGCCGAAGTTGAAGCCATTGATCGAACTGCTGCGGGGCGGGCCATTTGCTTCCGATTGCTCTGCTTTGTATTGCGAGTAAGCGAATGTGCCGTCAACAAGTGTGTTGGATCCTTTCGGTACCAGAATGAAGTTCGAACCGAATCCATTCGATTTCCAGTTGATCTCTGTTACGTCTTTAAACAGTGCATTGTCGCTGAAGTCGAAACCAAAGAGGTTGAGCTTGGAGCCGTTTTCTCCGTTGAGAGATACCTTGCCGTAAAAATCCTGAAAGCTAAAAGGTAAACCGTCTTCATCTACATAACTATATAAGGCTTTAGAACTTTGATCAAGATAGGAGTTCTTGTAAGTGAAGAGGAAGGAACTGCTCCCGCCACCGTTTTCTTTTTGTTTTTTAATCGGACCTTCCAGGATAAGTTTGCTGGAAAAAGTGGTTGCGCTGAACTTACCACCGTATCGGCGTTTGTTTCCGTCGCGGGTGGTGATGTCCATTACGGATGAAATGCGATCGCCGTAGTCAGCCGGGAAACCACCGGTGTAGATATCGGCATTACGCATTACGTCTGTATCAAATACCGAGAACAAACCGATTGAATGGAAGGGATTATAGACTACCATCCCGTCCAGTAATACTTTGTTCATGATGGGCGTACCACCACGTATGTACAGTTGTCCGCCCTGATCACCGCTGAAAACAACACCCGGTAATACCTGAAGGTACTGCGCCAGATCCGGCTCACCGCCAATGGATGGAACAGATTTGATTTCTTTTGGGGTAATTTTAGAGACAGAGGTGCGTACTTCGGTTTTTTGTGATTCCTTTTCAGCAGAAACCTCTACCGTTTTCAGATTTACGGTGGTTTTCTTTACATATACCTGCTTGGAAACAACCTGTCCGGCGGGAATGGTGACCGGTACAATCAGTGTATCAAACCCAATGGAATTGATCATCAGTTCGTAGTTACCCGGCGGCACATCCGAAATACTGTAGAAACCGTTTACGTCGGTGAGTGATCCCAGCTGTGTGCCTTTGAGAAAGATGGGAGTGAAAAGAACGGGTTCACCTGTTTCTTTCTCGTACACGAATCCGCGTACGGTGCCTTTTTGTTGGGCCAGTGCTGCGATAGGCAGCATAAAGATCAGGGCAAGAATAGATAAACGCAGGTAGAGAGTTTTCAAGGGTTGGGTAGTTTCGGTTATTCGTAAACGTTATTGAGCGGCGCTGCTCATTCCAAGTATCAGATCAAATTCCTCCGGGCGGATAGACACCACCGATAGTCGGTTAAGACGCAGCATTTCAATGTTCTTTAATCGTGGTTCGTTTTTAATGGACTGCAGGGTGACCGGCTTTTTCAGTTTTTTATGTGGCTTGAAGTCAACCGCTACCCAGTTCGGATCGTCTGAAGTAGGGTCCTGGTAAGCCTCTTTCACCACTTTCGCAATGCCTACCACTTCCAGCCCTTCGTTGCTGTGATAGTACAGCGCCAGATCTCCCTTCTTCATGGCCCGGAGATTATTGCGCGCAGCATAATTCCTGACTCCGTCCCAGAAGGTGATTCCATCCTGAACGAATTGATCCCAGGAGTATTTGAAGGGTTCTGACTTGATCAGCCAGTATTGCATAGTTCACGTAAAGGGAGCCCGAAAATAAGGAATGGCGGCCATACGTTAAAAGCTTGTCAGAATCTTTCCTTAATTTTACAAATGAATTACGTCTGTTATATGCGTTACATACTGATTACCACACTATTAATTCTGTTTGCGGCCGCTTCTTCTATGGCCCAGCGTTCATGTTGTTCATCTCCTGTTCAGGCATTTGCCGGTTTTGGAAACGAGAAAGGGTTTGTGATGGCCCATGAACCACCTCAGCGCCTCGCCTTCGAGCCAAAAATAGGGAAGATGGTTAGCCTGAAAACAGATGATGGACGCGAAGTTGCTGTATTCGAAGTGAAGACAGGTGCCTCTATTGGTAAAATCATTCTGATGTTTCATGAATGGTGGGGGATGACTGATCAGATGAAGCAGGCGGCAGAGAAACTACATGTGGAAACCGGGGCGACCGTTTTACTGCTTGATTTGTACGACAGAAAGGTGACCTATAATCCGGATTCAGCTGCTAAAATGATGCAGGCTGTAAACCCCGAGCGGGCACAATCAATCATACGGGCTGCTATTGAATATGGCGGAAAGTTCAGCCGGTTCCAGACTATCGGTTGGTGTATGGGTGGAGGATGGAGTCTGCAGGCTGCAATTACGGCCGGTGATAAAGGATATGGTTGCGTAATTTATTATGGTATGCCGGAGTTTGATGTGGCAAAACTGAAGCAACTCAAAGGACCTGTTATGGGTATTTACGGGAAACGGGATAACTGGATCTCTCCTGAACTGGTGAATGAATTCGATGGTCGGATGAAACTGGCCAATATCCCGTTCACCGTATATTCTTACGATGCCGATCATGCGTTCGCGAATCCGAGCAATCCCAAATTCAACAAAGACGCTACAGAAAAAGCCAATGCGCTGACTGTTGCTTTTTTAAAGAAGAATTTCGAAACACCACTGCGGAAAGCGGAAGGCGGGACCGAGGAGAAGACCGATCACTGATCAGGTCTGATGACAGGATCGGTCGGGTTTTACAGGAGTCGGTCGAATCCATCAGGATGTTCACCGGATAATTGGTCCCTCTGTGAATTCAATAACGTTCATGGATATGTGAAAATCAGATCCTGAAATAAATCAAATATTCAATATTTTTCATTGCCTCGTCCGGAACATCCGTTTCAGTCACCTGTATTGAAGCAGGGCATTTCTTCTCTATCAGGGTCATCACCCGCTCCAATGCCGCTTTACGTATCCTGGCGTCTTTTACAATTCCATTCTTCAGGTTTTTCCGTTCCATCAGTTCAAACTGCGGCTTGACCAATAGAACCAATTCTCCGCCTTGTTTGCAGAATTTCATCAGCGGGTCGAGTACTTTTTCCAGACTTATAAATGAAAGATCTGCAACAACAATATCGAAAACAGGGCAGGGCATTTGTGCCGAGGTTAACTCCCGGATATCGGTGTTTTCCATTGAGAACACTTTTTCATTTTCGCGGAGTTCCTTTACCAGCTGATTTGTGCCGACATCTACAGCTACCACCAGTGAAGCTCCATGTTGTAATGCGCAATCAGTAAACCCACCGGTCGAGGCTCCTGCGTCAAGTATTGTTTTTCCGGTGAAATCAATGTCAAATTCGCGAATGGCTTTCTCCAGTTTATATCCGCCTTTGCTGACATACACCCTGCCGGAAGTTAAAATGTTGATTTCATCTGCTTCGCTAACTTTGAAAGCGGGCTTTTTAATTACATTTCCGTTCACCAGTACCTGACCTCCCCGGATAGCATCTGCCGATTTTTCTCTGGAGGTAAAATGTCCGGAGTCTGTGAGGTATTTGTCAAGTCTGTTTTCAGTCACTTTGCAAAAGTAGGGAATATGCATTTTGATTAAACAATGGATCTGTTTCCCGCTGATAAATCCAACAGGATGTTAGATAGCAGGAAATAATCATGAATCATCATAAAATTAAAAGTGTATAGAACGGGCAGAAAAAACTCATCGAACGAAACTTCTTTGAAAACGGATGTTTGTGAAGTACTGAATAGGTATGCTTAAAATACGACAGACTGATAGCTAGTGGAGTGTTTGATTGGTTGAAGAGTTAATTTTTCGTTTTCCGGTGATTTGATGATGTAATAATTCAATGGTGAACGGGCTGTCAAACCGGACTAAATCGGTTCAAACTGGATTTCTTTAAAATAAAAAGAGGCTGTCTCAGAACGAGGCAGCCTCTTTTTTTGACTTTTGTTGAAAAAGGACAAAACTGCCCTAAGCGGCCATTTTCTTTAAATTTTGAGCGATAGCGAGCAAGCCAATTTCAATATCTG
>WBZP01000101.1_pt1 | contig 125003 bp, 89 predicted proteins | sample 5204301 | NCBI WGS metagenome assembly WBZP01 (sample SAMN12412401, study PRJNA552823) | activated sludge metagenome | isolation source: activated sludge from nitrification reactor of wastewater treatment plant... | place: USA: Pennsylvania | collected 2017 | reverse complement strand
TGCTCGTCCTCACGCAGCGCCGTCAGCAACTCTTCATACCGCGTAGCATTCAGTTCATAGTGATTGAGTCTGCTCATTCCGACAGCTTATCACAACTTCACTGTTGCCTCACTTCTTGCGGATTACTTTCTTCAGTTGTTCTGTTACTCCTCGGCGGGAGGGAGCACCTGCAGCGTGTTCAGAATCGGCTCGAGCACGGCGCGGTCGGCGTCGGTGGGCATCGTCAGCTCCACCACCACCAGCGACTCGTCATTCTCCAGCGGGAAGAGCGCCATCACCGCCGTGAGTGAACCTTCGACATCGCCGCACTCGGTGAAGAGGTCGTACTTGCCGCTGAAACGCTCGCCTTCGTAATCAAAGCGGGAGTCGTAGGTGCAGTCGTCCTCCAGCGAGATTTCGTCAAGCACGTCGTCGGGGTCGTTGTTGCCGAAGTCGTCCCAGACGTTGACGTAGACGCCAGGCTCCTCCCAGGACTCGTCGAAGGCGGCAACGTCTTTGGCAAAGGTGGCCTCGATGCCCACCACTTCGTCATCCACCTCCCACGGCCCGCTGAAGGAATCGGCCCATTCCACGGGCACCGAGAGCGAGATGCGCCCGCTCTCGTCGGTCACAGTGGCAAAGCCTTCAGGATTCACCTGCGCCTGTCGGGCGGAGGGCAGGAAGAAGCTCTGCAGCAGCACCTCCCACGCCTCGTCGTCGGCATCATCCAGCGCCACAAAGTCGATCAGGATGGCGTGGTCGCCGTTGCTCTCGACAAAGCTGCCGGTGTAGAAGAGGTTGCCCGAATCCTTGCAGTTCGAGTAGACGTCGAAGTGGCCGCTGTAGGTGAGGCCGTAGATCGTGTGCTCGTGCTCGTCGCGCTCCTCAAAGGTGCACTCGTCGCTGTAGTCCACCGCGTCCTGCGCGCCTTCGGTGTCGAAGCCGTCCTCCAGGTCGGTGAGCACAAAGGCCTGGAGGCCCGCCTGGTTCCAGTTCTCGCGATAGTTCTCGATGTCGGCGCTGACGAGCGTGTACTTGCCGATCACCTCGTCGCTGTCGCTGTCAACCCAGTCGGCGCTCTCCACTTCATCCCAGGTGGCGGGCGTCAGGGCGTGGAAGAAGGGCTCCTGCAGGTAGGTATACTCGTGCTGCAGCCCCTCGACGTCGACGAGGGTGAAGATGTCGGCGCCGGCCGTCTCGTCGATGATGCCGGGCGTGGTGCCCGCCGCGACGTAGAAGGTATCCAGAATGTGGTCGAGCGCGGCCAGGTCGGCGTCGGTGGTGGCCGAGAGCTCGATCTGGACGATGTAGTCGCCGCTTTCAGGCTCCAGCGCAACCACCCAGGCCGTGACGCCGCTGCCGCCGCAGTCAAGGTACTCGTCGTAGGCGCCGGCGTAGAAGGAGTCGCCGGGCCACTCCTTCCGCCCCGAGTACTCGCAGTCGTCCTCGTAGTTGAAGGTATCAAGCAGCTCTTCGGGCGAGTAGTTGTCCTGCAGCGTATCCGAGAAGCTGAAGATGACACCCGGGATCGACCAGTCGTTGAAGAAGGCTTCGAGGTCGGGCGCAGCCATAAACTGGTTGCCCATCTCCTCGTCGTCGCTGTCCAGCCAGGGACGTTCGTCGCGGTCGCTCCACTCGGTGGGCACCTCAAGCTGAATGATACCGGCGCTGTCGCTCACCGACTCAAACTCATAGGCGCCGTCGACGACGGTCGTCACAGGGTCGTCGGCTTCGCTGGGCTCCTCGCTCAGGTCAAAGGACGCCTCGAGCGGGCGGCCGTTGAACTGCCCTTCGAGCAGCTCGTCAGTTTCGGAACGATAGACCACAACCGAAAGCACATCGCTGCGGTCGTGGCTGGCCAGCACGTCGCAGTATTCAACCATGCCGCCGCCCAGCCCCATGGGCAGCCCTTCGATCTCCACGATCTGGTCGCCCGGCTGGATGCCGACCAGGTCAGCGGGCGAACCGGATTCGACCGAGTAGACGAAGATGCCGCTGAACTCGCCGTCATCAAACGCCTCGCCGTTCAGCCCCAGCGAATCGATGTTGACTTCGGTGCGCAGCGTCTCCACCACCTCGCGGGCAATGACCCCGGGAATGGCGAAGTTCTGGTTCGCGCCCTCGTTCGAAGCATAGTTGACGCCAACCACCTGGCCGCTGGCGTTGACGAGCGGCCCGCCCGAGTTGCCCGGGTTGATGTCGGCGTCGTGCATGAAGACGTAGTCGAGCGAAGACCAGCTGCTCTCGCCGTTGGCATTGTCCTTCGAGATGATGCCCGAGGTCAGCGCATATTCGGGGTCTCCCAGCGGGAAACCGGCGGAGTAGACCGGCGTGGCGACGTTCGCCTCGCCTTCGGCCCAGGCCAGATAGGGATAGCCGGAGCCCTGCAGGTCGATCACGGCGAGGTCGTAGCATTCGGAGACGCCCAGCACGCGGGCGTTGACGGGGCGATCTTTGCCGGCGACGAAGACGCGGAAGAGCGCGCCGCCGGTGACGACATGGTTGTTGGTGACGGCGATGCCGCTGGGGTCGATGATAAAGCCGGAGCCGAAGCCGGGCACGTTGCGCACTTCGCCCTCGATGGGGTCGACGAACGAGCCAACGGCCTCGATCTGGATCACGGCCTCCTCGACACCGGGCAGGGTGTCGATCGCGCCTTGATCCTGGTTGATGGGAACGGGTGCAGCAGCGTATGCGGCCGGCGCAAGGGCCGGCAGCAAAGAGAGCGCCAGCACAAGCGCCAGCAGCAGAAGCGACGAACGGCAGCGAAGCATAGATGCCCTCCTGGTGGCCGGAAGAAGCGGGTGTGACTCGGGAGAAGGTCGAACTGCATTCGACTGCGAGGCAAACGGGCGCGCCCGCTGCACGCCCGCTGGAATCTGAGTTGTGGGGAGTCGCCCTCATTGTACGCCGGAACGCGAAGCGGGGCAACGGCCTGTTGCACCGCGCCCCGCTGTGCCTCTTCGTTCTCGCCCGTCAGCTCAACTCAATCGGTGTGGGCAGCACGGGAGCTTGCGCCTGTGCGGCCGCGTGCTGCTGCGCCTTCAGGTGCGACCAGGGCTGCCAGTTCTGCGCGCGCCAGGGGCCGCCCCTGGCGTTGGGCACCGGCCGCTGCTCGTTGCCGCCATAGCGGAAGGCCCACGTGGTGTCGCAGGCGCTGCAAGCCAGACAGCCGGCGCTGTCGGGCGGGCAGCTCAGCCCGGTGCGGCTTTCGGCGGCCAGGCGCAGCTCGTACTGGAAGTAGTTCTCGCTGACGCCGCTCTGCACCACATCCCAAGGCAGCGGGTCGCCCTGCTTCCACGCGCCGATGTAGTGGTCGCGGTCCAGCCCCAGCTCGGCCATGGCGGCAAAGAAGGTGCGCACGTTGAGCGTGCCCGGCTCGAGCGCCAGCAGCACATCGGCCAGCCGCCTATCGCCGCGCGAGAGCACGGCTTGCACCTCGGCCCAGTCGGGCGAATCGGCGCGCACGTCCACGCCGTGGCGCACCAGCGCCTTGTGGATTGTGCGCTGGCGGCTGCGCAGCACGTCGGCCGCCTCCATGCCCTGCCACTGAAAGGGAGTGTGCGCCTTGGGCACAAAGGGCGTGGCGTTGATGGCGATGCGCCGTTTGAAGCGCGCCCGCGCCTGCAGCGTAAAGTCGATCAGCGCCTGGATGTCGTCGTCGGTTTCGGTGGGGTGGCCAACCATGAAGTAGAGCTTCAACTGCGGGAAGTTCAGCTCCTGCGCCAGCGCCACGGCGCGCATCATCTGCTCTTCGGTCTGCGTCTTGTTGATCACGTTGCGCAGGCGTTGGCTGCCCGCCTCGGGGGCCACCGTCAGGTTCTGCGCGCCGGTTTGCGCCATGGCGCGAATCAGGGGCACGCTGATCGGGTCCATGCGCATCGAGCTGGCGGTAATCGTCGCGCCCATGGCCTGCAAGCCCACGGCCAGCGCGTCGATCTGCGTGTGGTCGCTCACGGCGGCCGAGACCAGCCCCACCTTGCGCAGCCCGCGCGCCATGGCGGCTTCGGCCGAAGCCAGCAGCCGTTCGAGCGGCTGCTCGCGCGCCGGCCTGTACACATAGCCGGCCAGGCAGAAGCGGCAGCCGCGCCCGCAGCCGCGCGCAATCTCCATCAGGTGCATGGAGGCGAACTCGGTGTCGGGCGTGTAGAGCGTGCTGGAGGTGGCGTAGTCGGCCAGCGTGCGCACCCAGAGCCGCTGCACCTGGCGAAAGTGCGGGTGCGCCCGGTTCGAGGAACAGAGCGCCGGCACATACCAGCCCGGCGTGGCGTTGAGCGTGCGCAGCAGCGCGGCGTGGTCTTCCAGCCCTTCGCGGCAGAGCTCGATGAAGGCCGGCACCGCCTCCTCACCCTCGCCGATCAGGATCGCATCAAAAAAGGGCGCCACCGGCTCGGGGTTCATCGTCACGCCCGGCCCGCCGGCAATCAGCAACGGCCAGGGCGAGCCGTCCCACTGGGTGGTTGTCGCGCGCTCGGCGGCCAGCGGCGGGATACCAGCGTGGCGCAGCAGCTCGACGACGTTGAAGTAGTCCATCTCCCACGAGATCGTGAAGGCCCAGACGGCGAACTCCGCCGCCGGCGCGCCCGATTCGATTGAGAGCAGCGGCTTGCCCGACTGCGCCGCGCCCTTCTCCCAGAAGAAGCGCTCACAGACCACGTCCTCCTCACGGTTGAACATGGCGTAGAGCAGCTGCAGCGCAAGGCTGCTCATGCCCACGTAGGGCGTGTTGGGCATGGTGAGCGCCACCGGCAGCCGCCCGCCCCACTCCTTGTAGACCACGCCCTGCTCGACCGGCGCGCCCACCCCGCCGCCGCGGCTGGATGCCCGCGTGGGCCGGCTGGACTGCCTGGATTGGCTGCTGCGCTGCGCGTGTTCGCGCCCCTTGCCTTTGGACATAGCCGCCCAGTATAGCACGCCACCCGCCGCCGGCATGCAATGCAGGTGACATAACGCGCAAGCAACGCCACGCGTGCCGCTGCGCGCCGAAAGGAATCCCGCGCTGAAAGCCACGCTTGAAGCCGCTCCTTGCGTCTTTCCTTGCGCCCTTCTGTTCAGCTCTTCCCTTGCGCGCTTGCGTTAGGCAGTTGCCGTTCTACTTTAGGCCCAGCCGCGCAGCCGGTAGACCAGCAGCCCAATCCACTCGCGCATGGCTTGCGAGGTGAGGCGCAGGTCGTCGGCGCTGGGGATGAGGTTGAAGATCTGCCGCTCGAAGCTGAGGTCGGTGTAGAACGCCCAGTCGGCCTGCGTCACCAGAAAGTCGGTGGGGGCCGGGGTGACTGAAATGCCCAGGCTGTTGAAGATTGCCACCGACCGCGGCATGTGCATTGCCGAAGTGACGAGCAGGATCGTCTCCAGCCCGTCGGCTTCGAGGATCGCCTGGCTGTTGACGGCGTTCTCCCACGTGTTGCGCGATTCGGTTTCCAGCAGAATCGCCTCGGGCGGTACGCCCATCTCCTCCAGTTGCGCCGCCATCACCTCAGCCTCGGCAATGCCCGACGGTCCCAAATAGAGCGCCGCCCCGCCCGAAACCAGAATGCGCGGCGCCGCGCCGGCGTTGTAGAGCATGGCGGCGTAGAGCAGCCGGTCGCCCGCCTCGTTCAGTTCGTGCATGGGGCGCGGGGGCGACTGCTCGCGCGTGGCGCCGCCCAGCACCAGGATCACGTCGGCGCGAGCGTTGCTGGGTGCGGGCGGCTGCTGCGCTTCAAGCGAGCCGGCGGCAGCCATCGCCACAAAGCGGTTGCCGCTCAGCCAGATCAGCAGCAGTGCGGCCAGCGTCAACCCGGTGCGCCAGCGCGGCCGCCTGCGGAGAATCAGCGCGCCCGCCAGCAGGATCACCGCCAGCCCGGCCGGGTAGATCAGCAGCGGCAGCAGCTTGGAGAGAAAGTAGAACATAGGCAGTGCCGCCCCTCAGGCGCGCGGGCCTTTGCCCAGCACCGTGCGCTCGTCGTAGCGCATGAAGATCAGCCCGGCGGCCAGGCAGAAGGCAAAGCCCACCAACGCGCTCAGGCGAATGCCCAGGTCGTCGCCCGGGTTGCGGCCAAAGGTCGTTAGCCCGGCGAAGATGAAGATGCCCAGCGCCACCCCCAGCTTCTGCAGCAGCGTACGGGCGCCAAAGTACATGCCCTCTTGGCGGATGCCCGTGCGCTGGGCGTCCTCCTCGGCAATGTCGCCCAGCACTGCGTTAGGCAGGATCGCCATCGGCGCAAGCGGGATGGCATAGAGCACAACCAGCAGGATTGCCTGTGTGAGCGGCGGCAGCGGATAGCGCCCTAGAAAGTAGATGCCGACAAAGATCACGCTCAGCGCCAGCAGCGCCGCCACGATCATTGATTTCTTGCCCGCGCGGCGCGCCACCAGGTTTACCGCCGGGTAGAGCACAAACGAGACCGCAATCAGCAGCACCAGCAGCGTGCCCACCAGCCCCTCTTCCAGCCCCAGCAGCACGGTAGCGTAGTAGAGCAGCCCGGTGTTCACAATCGTGGTGGCGGTAAAGTAGGTCGTGTCGGCCACTACATAGTAGAAGAAGTGGCGGTTGCCAAAGGTGCGGCGCAGCGATGCGATCATGGGCGTGGCCGAGGGTTCGGGGTTGGTATAGGTGCGCTCGTCCACCGCCCACACCGGCGCAAACATCAGCACCACCGCCAGCCCCGAGAGCGCGGCGATCGCAAGCTGGAAGGCCTGCAGCCGGTCGTCGATGCCAAACGCGCCCTGAATCAGGTTAGCCAGCGCCGGCGTCTGCGCTGCGAGCACAATGCCCAGCGCATAGGTGATCGAGACCCAGGTCGCCAGGTTCAGCCGCTGGTTTGGCGTATGGCCCAGCTCAGGCATCAGCGCCGAATAGGGGGTAATGTAGCAGGTGATGAAGAAGTCGAACGCCGTCTGCATCACCAGCAGCCAGACGATGTTCCAGGGCGTCATGCTGCGGAAGGGGGGCGTGAACATGAGCACGAGGAAGAGCGCCGACGGCAGCGCACTGTAGGCCAGAAAAGGAATGCGCCGCCCGCGCGGGTGGCGCGAGCGGTCGCTCCAGTTGGCGATCAGCGGGTCAGTGATGGCGTCCCACACCCGCCCGACGGCGGCCAGAATGGTGATGGCATTGAGCACGAGCAGGAAGGTGCGGTCGGTGATCAGGGTGGGCAGCCCGGCGTTGGAGGGCGGCAGGTAGAAGTAGACCAGCATCAGGCCGATGATGTTGAGCAGGATCGACCAACCCAGCTGCCCCACGGCGTAGCCCACCTGGCGCATGGGGGGCAGGAACGGCCGCTCTGACCTTGTAGATTCTGGGCGTGTTGAATCTGGGCGTGTTGAATCTGGGGAGGATGCGGCAGCGCTCATCGTTGAACCTCGCTGGCGTTTGCGCAGGCGGAATGGCGTAAGTGTAGCAGAGGCGCGAGCAGCGGCGCAGGCCGAAAAAATCGCTCGGCGTTGTGCGCTGTGCGAAAATGTGCTAAGGTGATTCCCTCGAGTCTATGGCGTTGCCTCCTACTATGAGCGAAGCCCCGGCCGCAAAGTGGTATTCCCCCGAACAAGAAGAGCTGGCCCAGGCGCTGCACGCCCGCTACCTGCAGCGCGACGTCACCGCGCTCTCGGAGCTGGCCGACCTGACCCTCAACCTGCTGCAGCATGAGCTGCGCAAGCTTCGTTTGCGCGCGATTGAGGACGATGTGGTCGACGCCTACTCGAAGGCTTTTGAGAGCTACATGGACGATCCGACGCGCTACGACCCCACGCGCGGCCGTCTGCTGCCCTACCTGCTGATGGCGGCCAAGGGCGATCTGCGCAACATTGTGGATAAACACCGCCGCATCGACAGGCGCGAGAGCGAAATGCCCACCTTTGTCGCGGAAGACGGGGGCGAGTCGGAAGAGGAGATAGAGTTCTCCAACGACGAGACGGCCGAAGAGATCGTACTGCGCGACCTGCGCGAGAGCGAACTCGCCGCAAACGTCGCCCGCCTGTTTACCGACGAGACCGACCGCAGGATCTTCTGGATGTGGGTGCACGGTGTGCGCGAGACGCAGGAATACGCGTTGGTACTGGGCATTACGCACCTGCCCGCTGAGGAGCAGCGGGCCATGGTCAAACGCACCCGCGACCGCATTCGTGTGGCCGCCATTCGGCACCGCAACCAACTGCTTGCCGGGGCGGAGCAGACCAGCCATGACTGAACAGCCTGAACCCTACTCGGTCGAAGACGCCGAGATCAGCGCCCGTATCACCCGCCGCATCCTCGAACGCGTGGCAGCCTATGCCGAGGACGACCCCGGCAGCATGGCCGCGCTCCTCAAGCGCTTCGCCCACATCGAAGGCATTCTGAGCGACGAACGACTGGCCGACCGGCTGGACCTCTCCACCACAAGCCTGCAGAAGCTGCGCCTCTGCCTGCGCCCCAACAGCGCCTCGCCCCTCTTTGGCGAGCAGGTGACGCAGGTTGCACGCTGGGTGGGCATGGAGGAGAGCGTGCTGGCCAACCTGGTGCGCCAGGTCGAAGCCATCGACGCCATCCAGGGGACGGGCGCTGGCCGGCAGGCAGAAGTGCGCGCCGCCTACAGCTTCCAGCCCGGCCGGCCCGCCATGCTTGCCGCACGCGACCGGGCCGCGTCCAGCGATCCAGGCAGCCTGCGCGAGAGCAGCGCGCCCGAGTACAAGATGCAGCCGCGCCCGCAGGCGTCGCCCGCGCCGGCCAAGAGCGCAGACGAGGCGAGCGAGCCCGACGCCGCGCCGCCTGACGCGACGCCCGATGCACCTGCAAACGACACACCTGCTACCCACAAGCCGAGCGACAGACCCGACTAGCCCGCCGCTCCCCACACCCATTACTTCGGTCTACCCATGGCGCCTGCATCCCCTGCCACCGCCCGCTGGCTCGACACCGAATCAAGCGACCTGGTACGCGACTTCTGGCGCGCCGCGGGCGAGGTTGAAGCCTTCCCGCGCGCGCTCGAGCGTCCCCTCTCCGTTGCGCTGCCCGTCACGCTCGTCAAGCTGGCCCACCTTCACGTGCACGACACCGAGCTCTGGCTGCGCGCCCGCGGCATTCCGCTGCCCTTCGCCGAAGAGCCAGGCGCAGCACGTAGCGTGCATGGCTGCATTGTGGTGCTCGCCGGCCACGGCATCCTCTTCGTCGACGGCGCCGACAGCGCTCCCGAGCTGCGCTTTACCATCGCCCACGAGATTGGCCACTTTCTGGCCGACCACCTGCTCCCCCGCCGCAAGGCGCTGGCGCACTATGGCGACGACATCCTCGACGTGCTGGACGCCAGACGTCAACCCACCGAACGCGAGCGCTGGAGCAGCATCCTTAGCGGCTTGCAGCTGGACGGCTACCGCAGCTACCTGCCGCGCGGCGAAGGCGACGACAGCGGCCTCGAACTCTGGCGGGTGGAGAGCCGCGCCGACCGCATCGGCGCCGCCCTACTTGCGCCGCCCGGCCTTGTGCTGGGCGCCGCGCACGGCTTCGCCTACAGCGAACGGCGGCAGAACGCCATCCACGCCCTGACCACCACCTTTGGCCTGCCCCTGGCGCCGGCAATCCAGTACGCCGAGGCGCTGCTCTACGAAAACCGCGCGGCGCCCACCTGGGCCGAAACCTTCTTTTCGCCCGCCTCCTGATCGCGCGTGCGCCACACAGCCAAGCGGCGCTCCCCTTCCTGCCAATCGAGCCTATGAGCGACCCCACAGCTCCCTTTACCCCACCTGCCGCGCCCTCCAGCCTGCTCGAGCCCCCAGTGCGCGAGCCCGCACTGCGCGAGCCTGCCGCCGTTGACGACTTCAGCCGCGCCTTTGGCGAGCGCTTCGTCAACACGCTCGACCTCGCTTCGTGGCGCCCGGGCGAGGACCTCTTTAGCGCCTATGCCCGCATCGAGCGCGAGGTGGCCGAAGCCATCACGCGCGAAGACGAACTCGCGCGCCGCGTGCGCACGCTGGTCCTGCCGCATCTGGCCGACCCTCCCAATGCGCCCCCCTGCGCCGGCGTCTACTCGGCCGACCCGGTATCGCTCGAACAGGTGCACAAGGGGCTGCTCTTTACGGGGCAAGTCGAGGCATGCAACGGCCTCAGCGTCGTACACCAGACGCTGCCGCTGAGCATTACACAGATTGGCATCAGCCTGGTCAGCTACCAGGGCCGCCAGGGCGTCTTTGCCCAGCGCCTCTTCCGCCGCGACCTGCGCGAGGAGTACGCCGACCCGGTGGCCGAGGTGCGCGACGCCCTCATCCGCCGCGAACTCAGCCAGGACGAGGGCATGTTCAGCGACCTCGCCCGGCGCGGCATCATGCACTACGGCGAGCGCGCCATCCTCAAGAACCACTCGCAGGCGGCGTGGCGTATGGGCCACGGCCACGTGCTGCCCTTCGAAATGCTCAGCGGCTTCTGGGCCGCGCACCATTCGATCCTGCGCCTCAGCCTCGACCTCTTTGACTGGTACGCGAGCCACGGCCGCTTCGTCTTCGTGCCCGAGGTGGTGCGGCGGCGCCACCTGCTCACGATCGGCAACGCCCTGCGCCCGGGCGAATACGCGATCGTCGAGAGCGTCGCGCTCGAGCTCGAGCGGCTGATCGCCAGCGGCCACTACCGCGACGGCAGCGGCGTGCGCCCGGCGCTGGAGACCTTCCACCGCGAGCTTGCGCCCCAATTTGTGATGGGCGTCTACCGGGTCTCGGCGGCGGCGCCCCCGCATCTCTTCTATGCCCACGTGGACCACGCCCACACCGCCGCCCACATTGCCATCGCCGACAGCATGCTGCACGAGGTCAAAGGCTCGCCCATGCTGCTGGGGCTGGCCGACGTCGTCTGCCGCGGCGCGCTGGGGGCCGACAGCCTGCTGCCCGCCGTGCAGTCGGCTTATGCCAGCGCCAACCAGCCGATGGCCGCCGCCGGCCGCCGCGACTTTGGCAACTGACGCGCAAACCGCCTTTACGCAGGGGATCGCGGGCGCAGGGAGACGCACCGAACTGCACAAGCGCAAGGACAGGGGCACGGCGTGAGCGCGCGCCTGCGAATCCTGACCCGATTCCCCCACCTGTTGGAGAGTTGCCCATGAGTGGCTTGCCGCCCAGCTTGAACCCAGCGCCGCGCAGCGCAGCAGAGCTCGCCGCACGCGCGACCGCACAGCCCGCGCCCGCTCTGCCCGCCGCCGCGCTGCCGGCAGAGCCCGGCCCCGCGCCCCTGCCCAGCGCCGACGTGCGCGCACAGATCGCCGCCGAAGTTGAGCAGGCGGGCCCGCCCTGGAGCGTCGACGCCGCCTATGCGGGCGCGATTGGGCGCACGATGTTCGACACGTCGGCGAGCGAGGACAACACGCTGACGGTGCTGATGCCGGCCGAGGAGATCGGCCGCCTGCCGGCGCAGGCGCTGGTGCGCATTGGCAGCCGCAGCCGCGAATCGGGGGGCGACGGGCGGGTCTATCTGGGCGCGGTGGTGGCCGGCCCCTACGCCGAGCCGGACGGCCTGCGCGCCGACGCGCCGATCGTGGTCACCACCACGGTGCGCGGCGCCCAGTTTTTGCCCCGCTACCATGGTCGCGTGCAGGTCGCAATCCTGGCCGAAGAGGTGGACGGCATTCCCGAGCCGCCCCGCTTTCGCCCGCTGCCAAACAGCCCGGTCTTTGCGCTGAGCGACGAAGAGACGCGCGTGCAGTTGGGGCTGGTGCACGCCGATGCGATCCGGCTGGGCTTTGCCGTGGGCTATGCCGATCTGGAGGTGACAGTGCCGGCGCGGCGCAAATCGGTGCTGCCGCGCCACCTGGCCGTGCTGGGCACCACAGGCGGCGGCAAATCCACCACCGTCTCGGGGCTGGTGGCCGAGTTCGCCCGCTCGGGCATCGCCACGATCCTGATCGACACCGAAGGCGAGTACACCGCCATCAGCCAGCCCACCGAAGACCAGACAATGCTGCGCCTGCTGCAGCGCATGGGGCGGCGCGCCGCGGGCGTGCCAAACGTCCATGTGCGCCACCTGGTGGGCCGCCGCTCCAGCGCCCCCGACGATGCGACGATTACCCCCTTCCGGCTCGACTTCTCCAGCATCTCGCCCTACGCCGCCGTCGAAATCCTGGAGTTGAGCGAGGCGCAGGAGGACCGCTTCTTCAAGGCCTACGATGCGGCGCGCGGGGCGCTGGCCGAAGCCGGCATCTTCCCCTCGCTCGAAAGCGACAGCGACCGCCGGCGCGCCGCCACCATCGACGACACCATCGAAGGCTACCCCTTCCTCACCATCTACATTCTGATCGACATCGTCGACGGCTTCATCGCCGCGCTCAACCACCATACGTGGAGCCCCAGGACGCAGAAGTTCAAGGATGCCGCCGTCAAGAAGGCGATCGAGGCGCGCATCCAGCGCGTCGAGACCTCACACCCGGTGAGTTGGAACAAGCTGCGCAGCAAGCTGGTGGGCCACGCCCGCCTGGGCATCTTCGACAACCCCAAGGCCGAGCCGATGCCCTTTGCGCAGCTGCTGCAGCCCGGCGTTACCACAATTGTGGACCTGAGCGACAGCGACTCAAGCATCATCAACAACCTCGTCATCGCCAACCTGCTCTATGGCGTGCAAGAGGCGCAGGAGAAGGCCTACAGCGAGGCCGCCGAACGGGGCGACGCGCCGACGCCGGTGATGATCATCATTGAAGAGGCGCACGAGTTCCTCTCGAGCGAGCGAATCGCGCAGATGGAGACGCTCTTTGGGCAAGTGTCGCGGCTGGCGCGGCGCGGGCGCAAACGGTGGCTGGGGCTTGTCTTTGTGACGCAGCTGCCGCACCACCTGCCCGATGAGGTGCTGGGACTGGTGAACAGCTTTGTGCTGCACAAGATCGCCGACGGCAACGTCATCAGCCGTCTCAAGCGTTCAGTGGGCGGCGTGGACGAGAGCCTGTGGCGGCGGCTGCCCAACCTGGCGCCCGGCCAGGCCATCGTCACCTTCACCAGCATGAACCGCCCCCTGCTCGCTACCATCCACCCCACTCCCTGCAAGCTGCGCATGGTGGAATAGAAGCGATCGAGAAGCGAGAAGCGAGAAGACAGCCTCGGGCGCCGGGGCTGTCTTCTCGCTTCTCGCTTCTCGCTTCTCGATCGAAAGAAAATGGAGCCGTGACATCACGTCACGGCTCCTTGTATGCAGCGGGTCTGTAGCGGGTAGTGGGGAAGACGCCCAGCACAAAACGGGAGGGGTGTCCTGTGCCAGTGCCGACGCATACTGACAGACCCGGCGGCGGCCTAAATTGTAGGGTGGTGCGCGCTGTGCGTGTCGCAGCGAGAAGCTGCGTCAGTGCAACACTGTGCCGAAATTGTAGGGCAAGCGCTTGCAGTTGGGATCAGCCATTGCTCGCAATCATGGCTGGCGCTTGATCCAGTAAGCGACTTACCAACTGCGTAAACTTGCGCAGGCGTGCACCCCTGCCACAGCCTAAAGTGCTACCCAGTTGAAATCCAGGCCGGCACTTCTGTAGCTCCAGAGCGAGGTGATCACAAATCTGTGGCTTTCATCGTGCAAAGAGGATTGGCGCTATCAGGCCACCAGACGCAGGCGCAGCGCCACGCGTACGGCCTCGGTGCGATTGCTGACGCCCAGCTTCGAAAAGAGCTTCCCCACGTGAAAACGGGTGGTCGATTCGCTGATGTGCAGCTGCTTGGCGATCTGCTGGTTCGTCTGCCCGTCCACCATCAGGCGCAGCACCTCCAGCTCGCGCTCCGTCAGCTCGCTGTCGACGTGCGGCTCAATCGTCGACTTCATCAGCGCCTCCACCGCTTCGGGGGCCAGCGAGGGGCGCCCCTGCACCGCCTGGCGAATGGCATCGGTGAGCTGCGCCATGGTGGCGTGCTTCATCAGGTAGCCGATCGCGCCCGCGCGCACCGCCTTCTGCACCAGCTCCTGGTCGACAAAGCTGGTGAGCGCCACCACGCGCACATTCGGGTGCCTGCGCTTGAGCTCGGCAATCGTGGCGACGCCATCCATACCCGGCATGCTCAAGTCCATCAGCACTACATCGGGCTTCACCTCGTCGAAGACCTGCAGCGCCTCCTCGCCCGACGCAGCCTCGCCGCAGAACTCCATGTCGTTGAGCAGACTCAGGTAGGTGCGCAGCCCGTAACGCACCATAAAGTGGTCGTCCACCAGCATCACGCGAATCAAAATCGGGCTATTCATGCGGCTCCCCTCCATTGGTGCGCCAGACGAGCCCCACACGCGTCCCTGCGCCCGGCCCTGTATCAATCGTCAAGCGTGCGCCGATCGCATCGGCGCGTTCCTGCATAATCTTGAGCCCAAAGTGGCCCGGGCGGGGTGTGGTTGGGTCAAAACCGCGCCCGTTGTCCTCGATCTGCAGGGTAATCGAGTCCGCCTCATCGCTCAAATAGAACGAAGCGCTGGTGGCGCCGGCGTGTTTGGCAATGTTGTTCATCGCCTCCTGTGCCACGCGATAGAAGGTCTCCTGCACGTCGGCCGGCACGCGGACGCCGCTCCACCTGGCCGTCACTTGCGTGGCAACCGAACTCTTGCCCGAGAGCGCGTCGGCCAGGTGGTGGATGAGGATCTCGAGGCTGGCCTCGCTCAGTCCGCCGGGGCGCAGCTCGAAGAGCAGCGAGCGCATTTCGGCCAGTGCGCCGCGCGTCAGCAGCTGCAGCTTGTCCAGCGTGGCCTGGGCGCGGTGCGGCTGCGTCTTGAGCTGCAGCGGCAGCGCCTCGGCCAGAATGCTCGCCGAGAAGATCGTCTGCGTCACGGCGTCGTGCAGGTCGCGCGCCAGCCGCTCGCGCTCGGCGGTCGCCGCCACGGCCTGCACCTGGTTGAAGAGGCGCGCATTATAGACGGCGATCGCGGCGCTGTCGGCCAGCGCCTGCAGCGGCCCGGCGTCAGCAGAACGCACACCAGGCAGGCGCCGCTCGATGCAGAGCACGCCGATCACCTCGTCCTCCACAATCATCGGCGCGCCCATCCAGGAACGCGCCTCGTATTCATCAAACCAGTGCACCCAGCGCGGGTCGGTGCGCACATCGTCAATTGCCACCAGCGCACGCGCGTGGATCACCTCGTTGGCCGCGCTGGGCGCCGACTTGTCGACGCGCAAGCCGGCCCAGGGCAGCGTAATCCCCGTACACGCGGCCATCCACAGGTCGTCGCCGTCGCGCAGCCAGATCGACGACCCTTCGTGCTGCGTCACCTTCTCCAGCTCGGCGAGCACAGTCTTCATCACCACGGCTGGGTTAAGGCTGCGGTTGATGCCCTTGACGACTTCGTGCAGCCCCTCGGCGCGCATCCGCTCGCGCTGCTCGGAAGCCAGCAAGCGCCCCAGCTCGAGCGAGGCCGCCATCTGGCCGGCAATGGTCTGCATCAGCCACAGGTCCGATTCGGCAAACTGCCGCTCTGCGCGCTGCGTCGCCAGCTGGATCTCTCCCACCACATCAGAATGGGCGAGCATCGGAATCACCACCAGCGAGCGGGCGTCGTTGCGGTCCAGCGTCTGGCGCACCTCGTCCACCTCGGGCGTCTGCGCCTCGCGCGCGAGGATCACCGTGCGCCGCTCATTCAGCAGCCGGCGGCGATAGGCAGACTCGCGAATCGGCTGTGCGATGCCCAGGTTCTGGGGAACCACCGCCGGGTTAGGCGGGTACCACGCCACCAGCGTGCGCGTCTCCAGCGCCAAATCATAAACGCTGATGCCCACTCCATGCGCGTCGAAGAGCTTGCTCAGCAGTTCGGCCACCTGCTGCATCACAGGGCCGGTTTGCGTCGTCGACGCCAGGGCTTGCGCCACGCCGGTAATGGCGGCAATCTCGTCGGCGCGGCGGGCCAGGCTGCGGTTGGCCACGGCCAGCTCGCGCGTCCGCTCCTCTACCTGCAGGGCAAGCGAAGCCTGGTAGTGGCGCGTCATCTCCTCGGCCTGGCGCGCTTCGGTAATGTCCTCGGCAATCGCCTGATACTGGCTCGGCTTGTTGTTGCCGTCGAAGAGCGCGCGGATCGACCACTTGAGCCAGCGCAACCCACCCTGTTCGTGCGCATAGAGCGCTGCACAGGAGCCAAGCGGCGCGTCGGGCGTCAGGCTCGCAACCAGCGCGTCCAACTGCCGGCGGTGGGCGGCGTCGCGCACAAGGTCGGCCAGTTGGACGCGGCCGGGCGCTGCGGCCTCGTCGGCAAAGAAGCGCAGGAAGGCGCGATTGGCCAGCAGCACATCGCCTGCCTGGTTGAAGCGGCAGATGAGCACGCTCTGGTCCTGCACGATGCTCTCGTACAGGATGCGCAGGCTGTCGAGCTCGGCCTGCGTCTTGCGCCGGCTGCTGATGTTGTTGACGGCTGTCACCACCCGCTCCACCTCGCCGCTCTCGCTGCGCACGGGGCTGGACCAGACCTCGATCGGGATGCGCAGCTGGTTGAAGCGCACCTCGATATCGTCGGTATAGCCCAATTCACCCTGGCAGGCGCGGGCAAAGGGCAGCTCGTGGAAGGGGTAGGGTTCATCGCTGCCGGGGCGGGCGAACATCTCCTGGCTCACCGTCTGCAGCGAGGACATGTTCGGCATCTCGGTGACGCCGCCCGTCTGGTTTGGCGCCGTGTTCGAAAAGACCAGCGTGCCGTCGGTGGTGCGCACGTCGATCAGCATCGGCATGGCGTTCATGTACTGCGCCAGGCGCGATTCGCTTTGGCGCAGCTCGCGCAGCATGCGCTGGCTCTCGCCGCGCAGCGCGTTGATGTGCTCGTCCAGGGCGAGCGCCAGCAGGAAGATGAAGAGCACGACGACCAGGCCTTCGTCTTCGCGCCGGATTGCGCCGAACTGCGAGCCGCGCAGAACTTCGACGGTATTCAGCGTCACCAGCCCCAGCAGAAGCAGCATCGCCACCATATAGAGCAGTGCCGGGCGCTGACCTTGGCGCAGCACGAGCCAGCCGGCGACCACCGCCACAACGATGCTCAGCAGCCCCAACGCGGTGAAGATACCGATCACAAGCGCATGGTCGAGCAGGGGAAGCAGGAGGGCGGTCACCAGGCCCAGTCCGAGCAGCACCTTGAAGGTCAGGTCGAGGCGCGGCGTGCGCTGTTCCGTATCGAGGAAACAGCGCGAGAAGAGGATCAGGCCGCAGAACGCCCATGCCACAAAGAGCGGCAGCATCCAGTCGCCCACCTCGCCGCCGCCGGGCCAGAGGTAGCGATGTGCGCGACCATCGACGGAGGCAAGCAGCAGCCCGATCCCTGCAACCCAAAAGGAGAGCGCCAGATAGGCGCGCTCGCGCAGCGACATAAAGAGGAAGAAATGGAGCAGCGCCAGCGTAGCCACAACGCCGTAGAAGGCGCCCCACACCGAGCGCCGCACCCCGTCGTAGGCCAGAAAATAGGTCTGCGACCAGATCGTGGCCGGTGTGCTCACCAGGCCGTCGCCGGCCACGCGCAGGTAGAGCCACGCCGCCTGGCTCGGCGCAAGCTCCAGCTGGAAGAGGTAATCGGGGTTGGGAATCTCGCGCGTGGCAAAGGGCAGCAGTGCGCCCGTCTCGACGCGCTCGAAGGGTTGCCCCTCCACCGCGCGGTAGAACGAGACCGAATCGGTGTTCGCCTGCGGAAACTGGACGAGGAAGTCGTCCTGCGCCAGCGAGACATTCTCGACGTGCAGCCGCATCCAGAGCGCCGAGCTGGTAAGTCGCTGACCCGGTTTGCCGTTGGGCCAGCGGGCAAAGCGTTCGCTCCACGGCGCAGCAACAACCTGTTCCAGGGTTAGCGCGCCGGTCGGGTCCTCCAGCACCTCCTGCACGCGATTCGTCGACCATCGGCGTTCGGGCGCGACCAGGCGCAGCAGGCCGGCCACCTGGCTGCCCGGCGCGCCTGCCTGCGGGCGCGGCTCGTACGCGCGCACCTGCAGCACCAGATAGAGCGCGACTGCGAGCATGAGAGCGACCGCGACGAGACCGGCAACGAGGTTCTGCGCCCTGGAGTGCACCTGGGCGCGCCCAGCCGACGCCGCGGTCTCCTTTGCTTGCGGCGTTGGGAGGGGATGGCGCCGGCGCATAGAGCCCCTTGCTGTTGCGTATGGAGAGGAGGAATCAGGGTTCAGCCGGGGCCCGATTCCGGCGGCCTGCTCGTGCTGCCTTCGCGGCGCTGAAACAAGCGCCGCGAGGCGTGGGGGTAGTTCTCTTTGTAGGCGACCTCGCGCCGCCAGTAGATCACATAGGTGCGCGCGAGTTTGTCATGCCAGCCCTGGCGATCCGTGTCGACCACCGCCCACAGCAGCCCGATGCCGAAGACGATCAGGCTCCCCGCCAGGCCGGCCAGGCGCAGCAAGGCCGTGCGCGGCTTGAGCGGTGTGCCGTCGGTGCGCACCACGCGCACGCCCGCGATCATCGCGCCGATGGTCTGGCCGTGAATCAGCCAGCCGAGCAGGAAGTAGACGGGCGCCACCAGCAGGCAGACGAAAGTCAGCGTCCCCCGCAGGGCGCGACAGATATTCATGATCACGTCGGCCGTCGAATCGATGGGCACCCACGTGCGGCACGACGTGATCGAGATGCGCAGCATGCCGAAAGTGGCCACGGTGAGATAGTAAACGGCGGCGACAATGAACACGACGATGATCAGGTCGATGACGAAGGCCAGCCCACGCGAGACGATGCCGGCGGGCCGCCGGTGCACGTAGAAGGGGTTGGTGCGCATGGAGGCGCGGCCGGCGCGCTGCGGCACGGCCGATTCGCGATCGGTTGTGACTTCGACCTTGGCAGCGGGGCGCCGGCGCTTGCCGGGCACGTGAGCGTGCGCCGGGGGCTCCGCGGTCGCTGCTGTGGCTGCGGTCTCAGCCTCGGCGGCCTGGGGCGCGGGCGGCGCGGCGGGTGCGGGCGGCGCAGCCGGCTGGCCGCCGTTGCTCGCTGTCGGCGTCCTGCCCGCCGCATACGGATAAGCGGCCGCGCCCGGCGCCGGCGCCTCAGAGGTCGCCATCTGTGCTCACCATCGGGGACGCCGGCACCTTGCTCACCGTACGCGGCTTCATGCGCAACACGCGGCGCACCAGCCCCTCCACGCGCTCGTCCAGGTTCACCGTGCGCTCGCGCACCTCTTCCACCACCTCCACCGCGATCCCGGCGCTCTGGCCGGCGAGCAAATCCTGCACCGAATCGGGGTTGTCGTTCAGGTGATCCATGTAGCGGTCGCCCACCACCCGCACCACCACGCCAATCGGTTCGGGGTCGCGCTCCACTGAACCAAGGAAACGGGTGGCGGCGCTCTGCACCAGCAGGTCCAGCTTCTCGGGGCTCTGCTCCAACTGCTTGATGTAGCTGTCGGCGGCGCCCTGCAGCAGTTCGGGGTTGCGCGACAGAAAGGCCACATAGTCGTTGGCAACCACGCGCGCCAGGCTGTGCAGCGCGGCCGGGTTGTGCGCCAGGCTGTGCAGCGTGCGCGCCACCACCGCATCCACCATGGGCGCGACCGCCTGCGGGTTCTGGGTAACGTGCTGCACAAACTGCTCGGCCTGCACGTGCACCAGGGCAGTGGTCAACGGGTCGTGCGCCAGCGCCTTGAGCAGACGGTCGGTGTAGAGGGTGACCAGGTCGGCCGCTTCGGAGTTGTGCGCCAGCCGCTCGGACACAATCGAGGCGGTGGCGTCGACCACCAGGCTCACGGCATGGTTGGCGGCGTTGCGCGCGGGCGAAAAGACGCGGCTCATGACGATGGGGCGCGCGATGCGAAACGGCAGCGCCGCCGCCGCAACGCCGGCCTCGACGGCGGTCGTCAGCCCGCGCTCCACCAGCCCGCGCCAGCCGGAAGGGGTGCTGCTCTCCAGTTCGATTGGGTACTTCGGCTCGCTGTCACCGTTTGTCACCGACATAGGAGTCTTGCTCCTTGCTGCAGCCGGCGCTCTGCCGCCAGACTGCGCGAAATCCAGACTGCGTAGAATCCGAGCGCGAAAACGCCGGCGTTGCTTGTGCCAGAACCTATACTATACGGCGCAAATCGCCCTGCGCATCCGATGGAAATGTGGAAAAACCGCCCGCTTGACCTGACGCCCTGCTTACGGCCGCCCCGCCGCCGGCTGTGCGCCGGGCGATGAAGCGCCCCGCGCCCGCCGCGCCACAAAAGGCGCCATCGAGCACGATCGGCGTCCCGCGCAGCAGCACGTCGCGCGTCCAGCCGCGCACGTGCATGCCCTCGTATGGGGTCCAGTCGGCGGCCTCGTGCAACGTGCGGCGGCCTGGCGCCTGCGAGATCGTGCGCTCGGTGGCGGGGTCGAAGACGACCACGTCGGCATCGCAGCCAACCTCCAACCGCCCCTTCTGCTCCAGGCGCATCAGTTGCGCAGGATTTGCGCAGCAAAGCTCCACCCAGCGCTCGAGCGAAAGGTGGCCTGCATTCACGCCGAAATGGTGCACCAGCGCCAGCCGCGCTTCAATCGAAGGCACGCCGCCGGGTATTTGTGCAAAGGCGGACTGGGCTTTTTCGGCGCGCGTCCAGGGGCAGTGGTCGGTGCTCACCACCTGCAGGTCGCCGGCGGCCAGCGCCTGCCAGAGTGCGGTTTGGTGCGCAACCGGGCGCAGCGGCGGCGCGCAGATGTAGAGGTTGCCGTCGGCGCCGCCCAGGTGCTGCTCGGAGTTGAGCACCAGGTACTGCGGGCAACTCTCGCCCCACAGCTGCACCCCGGCGGCGCGCAGCGCGGCGATTGCCGCCACCGTCGGCGCGTTGCCCACGTGGAAGATCAGCAGCGGGCAGCCGGCAAGCTGCGCAAGTGCCGCGGCGCGCTGCACCGCCGTCGCTTCGAGTGCAGGCGGGCGGGTGCGTTCGTGCTCGATCGGCGCCGTGCGCCCCGCCTCCAGCGCCGCCGCGCGCAGCAGGTCGATCACCGGCCCCACTTCGGCGTGCAGCACAGCAAAGCCACCCACCTGCGCCACGGCCTGCAGCGCGCGCAGCAGCGACGGGTCGTCGAGGATCACTTCGGGGTAGGCCTGGTAGAGCTTGAAGGTGGCGCAGCCGGCGGCGGCAACGGCGGGCAGCTCGTGCAGCCGTTCGCGCGCGGCGGCGTGCCAGGTGGGGATCTCCATGTGCAGCGCGTAATCGACGGCCACGGTGGGGTCGGCCTCGGCGCGACGGGCGGCCAGCGCGGCCAGCATCGATGCGCCGGGCGCCGTATGCACAAAGTCAATCACCGTCGTCGTGCCGCCCAGCGCTGCGGCTTGGGTGCCGCTGGCAAAGCTGTCGCTGCTGGTCAGGCCGCCCAGGTGCATCTGCAGGTGTACGTGCTGGTCCACGCCGCCCGGAATCACGTAGCAGCCGCTGGCGTCGAGGGTGCGGCGGCCGCGCAGCTCCGGGGCGACGGCAGCAATCTGCTCGCCGCGGATGCCCACATCGGCCTGCCTGCGCCCGGCTGGAGTGATCACCAGCCCGCCGCGCACCACCAGATCAAACTCAGCCATGCATGTCCTCGTTGCGTTGACGCCTCAATCCGGCACAAAGATGCGCAGCAACGTCGCCGGCGCCTCGGCCACCACCTGGAACTCGCCCAGGTCAGCCGGCACCAGCACCCAGTCCACGGCGTCGAGCCGCACCGGGTCGCCGTCCCATTCCAGCGTGGCGCGCCCCTGCAGCGCGCCGAAGATCTCGAAGCTCTCGCCGTCGGCCAGGCCAAAGAAGGCGCCGCCCACCGGCAGCGTCAGCCGCTCGACCTGGAAGTAGGAACAGCTCACCAACTGCTCGATGCGCATGGCCTCGTCGTTGAGCAGCAGCACCGGCGCGACCGCGCGCGGCTGCACCATGCCAAAATCCAGCACGTCCAGCGCCTTGTCGATGTGCAGCGGGCGGTCGCGCCCCCAGTCGTAGATGCGGTAGGTCGAGTCGCTGTTCTGCTGAATCTCGGCGACCACAATCCCTTCGCCCAGGGCGTGAATTGCGCCGGGCGGCACAAAGATCACGTCGCCCGGGGCCACGGGCAGACGGTAGATCGGCTCGTCGCTGTGCCCCTCGGCCACGGCGCGCCGGTAGTCGTCGGCGCTCAGCGCGCGCTTGAAGCCATAGAGCAGCTCGGCGCCGGGCTGGGCGTGCAGCACAACCCACATCTCGGTCTTGCCCGGCTCGCTCTCGTGCGCCAGGGCATACTCGTCGCTGGGGTGCACCTGCACCGAGAGCCAGCGCTGCGCGTCGAGCAGCTTGATCAGCAGCGGGAAGCGCCCCTGCGCGAGCGCGTCGGCGTTGCGCTCGCCCACCAGCTCCACGCCCCACAGCGCCATCAGCTCGTTCAGCGTTTTGCCGGCAAGCGGGCCGCCGCGCACGGGGCTGCTGCCGTTGGGGTGGGCGGCCACATCCCAGCTTTCGGCCACAATGCCGGCGGGCAGCGTGCGCCCAAAGCGCTCGAGGTTGCGGCCGCCCCACGGGTAGTCCTTGAAGACGGGGGCAAAGGTCAGCGGCTGTAGCGGCGGCGTTTGCGGCGTTTGCGGCGTCTGCTCAGGCGTCATGCATGGTTCACTTTCTAAAGAGCCGGGCGCGACTCAGTATTGATCGTCCAGAAACTCGGGCTGCGCAGGCTGTACGGCTGCGGATTGCGCGAGCGGTGCGGTGGGGGGCGCGGGCGGCACAGCCCCGGCCGCAGGCGGCAGATGGGCAGAGGCCGGGGTCAGGCGGGCGCGCAGCCACTCCACAATCACCGTGCCGGCGCCGGGCGCGTCGGGCAGCTCGGCGCCGGGGAAGGGCGGCAGGTCGAACAGCTTGCGCCAGGTGTAGCTGCCCAGCAGCTTGATGGTGGCGGCCACCGGCGCGGCGAGCACGGCGCCGAGCACGCCCGCCAGCGAGGTGCCCATGAGCACCACAACGATAACAATGACGGGGTGCAGGTCCAGCGCCTCGCCCACAAAGCGGGGCACCAGGAACATCTGCTCCAACTGCTGCAGCCCCAGCATCACCGCTAGCACCAGCACGGCGTACCAGATCGGCGCCATGCCCAGCCAGTTGGCATCCTGAAAGATGGCGACCACCACCGCCGCCGCCGTGGAGAGCAGCGGCCCAATCACGGGCAGGAACTCGAGCAGGCCGGCCAGACCGCCCAGCGCCAGCGAGTAGTTGAGCCCCAGCGCCGTCAGCGCCAAGCTTACCAGCGCAAACATCGAGACGCCCAGCAGCACCTGCCCGCGCAGGTAGGCGTCCCAGATGCGCACAAAGTCGCGCCCCAGCCGCTCGAAGTCGGTGCGGTAGCCGGGCACGTGCGCCAGGTCGGCAATCTTGTTCCAGAAGATCGGCGTATCCTTGGAGAGGTAGATGGCCACAAACATGATCACGAAGAGCGTACTGAGCACCGAAACCACGCTCGACACGGCACGCGCGGCGATGGTGCCACCCTGCGTCAGCGTGCCCTCCAGCGCCGCAAGCGCCTGGCCCACCGCGCTCGACGGCGACATCGCACCGATCTGCTCGCCCAGCGAAATCTCGAAGCCAAAGAGGGTGAAGGTGCGGCTCCAGTTCTCCTCGATCCAGGCCAGCGCCCGCTCGGCAAGCGAGGGCAGCGTGACAAAGAGCTTGTCGGCCTGGTTGAAGGCGATAAAGCCCAGCCCCACCAGCAGCGCCAACACAATCACAATGAAGCCGATGTAGACGATGGCTACCGCCGTGCTGCGCTGCATCTTGAAACGGCGACTCCACCAGTTGACGAGCGGGTTGAGTAGGTAGGCAATCACCGCCGCCAGGATCAGCGGCTGGATCAGCGCCCGGAAGCGCCAGATCATCACCACCGTCAGCAGCAGCGCCGATACAGCCACCACGGCCTTGGTGGTTGGGCTCCAGACCGGCGAAAGCTGTGGCGCGTCCGGCGGCGGCAGCTGCGGCGCGGGAACCGGCGCGGCCACCGGCGCGCGCACATGCGCGGCCTCGCGCGCGGGCAGCGCCTTGGTCGCTGCGGCGGCCGCAGCGGGCGGAGGAGTCGGTTGGCTACGTTTGCCCTTGCTTGCCATGCCTAACCCTGAACGAGTGCGGCCCCGTCCCGTCGACGCGCCGCTACACCTGCCAAAGTACGCCCAACTGTAGCGGCGAATTCGCCGCTACGATGGCTACGCGCATTTCTCGCTTCTTGCTTCTCGACCGCGTCACAGCTTCTTCAGCGGCGCGAGCGAGACGGACAGCGTCTTGATGCCCACACCGGGGAAGGCGACCACCACCTCTTCATCGTCGCGCGTGAACTTGCTCTCGATCACGGTGCCCACGCCAAAGGTGGGGTGCTGCACGCTGTCGCGGCGCTTGAAGGTGGGCGTGCGCCCATCGCCTGGCGCCGCGCCGGCGCTGCCCGCGCCGCCGCCGGGACGGGACGTTCCCCCCTGCACACCTGGCGACCACGCCACCGTGCGGCCGCCGCTGCTGCCCGCCGACGGCTTGGCGCCGCTGCCGCTCGCAGAGCCACTGCCACTCGCAGAACCGCCCGAACTGCCACCGGCGCGGTCACCGGGCTGGCTCGACCAGTTGTACGGGCTGCGGTTGCGGCTCGCGCCGCCCCCCTGCGCACCGCCCCACTGCGCGCTGCCACCGCGCGACGAGCTGCCGCCGCGCGAGCTGCCGCCTTCGTCGTCCCACGCCGTGGCGCGGGCGTAGCCGGCGGCGCGGCGGGCCTGCTTGTCTACCATGCCGCTGAGCAGGTGTTCAGGGATTTCTTCGAGGAAGCGGCTGGGCGCCTGCACTTCGGTGCTGCCCCACAGGCTGCGGCGCGTGGCGTGCACCAGGTAGAGCCGCCGCTTGGCGCGCGTGATCCCCACATAGGCCAGCCGTCGCTCCTCGGCCATCTCTTCGGGGTCGCCGCCTTCGATGCTGCGGGCGTGGGGCAGAATCCCCTCCTCCAGCCCCACCATAAAGACGGCGCCGAACTCCAGCCCCTTGGCCGTGTGCAGCGTCAGCAGCGTCACCGCGCCGGCCTTCTCGTCCACCTGGTCGGCGTCGCTCACCAGCGCTACATTCTCGAGGAAGGCGGCGAGCATCGTCTGCTCGGGTTCGAGCGCGGGCATGCCGGCGGTGTACTGCGCCGCCACGCCGCGCAGTTCCTGCAGGTTGGCAAAGCGCTCCTCGCCCTCGTCGCTGCCGTCGCGCAGCGCGTCTACATAGCCGGTGTCGGCCAGCACGCGGTCCATCACCTCGGCCACGGTGCGGAAGCGGCCGGCGGCGAGTTCCTCGCGCCAGCGTTCGACCAAGGTGGTGAAGTCGTTGAGCGCCCGGATCGCGCGCGCCGGCAGCGGGGCCGGCGCGTGTGCAGCGGCGGGCAGCGGCGCCCCGCGCAGCAGCGCGGCGTTGGCGGCGCCATGCAGCAGCACCTGCAGCGCCGTATAGTCGTTGATGCCCACACCGAGCGCCCAGCCCTTCAGGTCACCGTAGCTCTTGGCGCCGATGCCGCGCGGCGGCGTGTTGATGATGCGGTCGAGCGCGACGCCGTCGGCGGGGTTGTTGAGCAGGCGCAGGTAGCCCAGGGCATCCTTCACCTCCTTGCGGTCGTAGAAGCGCACGGCGCCCACCAGCCGATGCTTGATCTGGCGGCGCACAAAGGCCTCTTCGAGCGCGCGGCTCTGGGCGTTGGTGCGGTACATCACGGCGAAGTCGCCCAGGGCAAAGCTGCGCGTCCGCAGCAGCTTCTCGATCTCGTCGCAGATGTAGGCGGCCTCTTCGGTCTCGTTGTAGGCCTCGTAGAGGTGAACGGCGACGCCCTGCCCGTTATCAGTATGCAGCCGCTTGGGGGTGCGGTTCTGGTTGTTGGAGATGACGGCATTGGCCACATCCAGAATCGTCTGCGTCGAGCGGTAGTTCTCCTCGAGCAGCACCACCCGCGCCTGCGGGAAGCGCTCGCGGAAGGAGAGCACGTTTGTATAGTCGGCGCCGCGGAAGCGGTAGACCGAATTGTGTACCGCCACGCCGCCTGCCATGTAGTTGCGATAGATGGGCACCGAAAGGTCATAGACGTAGCCGCGATAGGGACGCCGCTCGACCTCAAGCACCACATCCTCCACAATCTTGCCGTCTAGCGCCAGCACCGGGATGCGTGCGCCCGGTTGGACGTGGCTCAGCGGCATGAAGTCGAAGCTGTGTTCGGTGAAACGACCGCGTCGGAAGAGCTGGACGCCGCTCGTCTCGCGCTGCAAAGCGGCAATCGTTCCTTCCATCTGGTCGTAATTGCCGTGCGAGCTACGCGCCATCCAGTAGTGCTGTTTGTGTGGGCGCGTTGGCAGCACTCGTTGCACTGCCTGCCGATAGCTCTCATCCGAGCTGCAGATGGAGAGTTCGTGCAGGTGCAAACGATTGTTCCCAGGATGCCAACGGTTGCCACCCGTCCTTGTGCGCTTGGCGCCGAACATGGTGAAGGTCATGCTCTTGCGCACCGAACGGCTGCGGATCGTGCTTTGGGGACGATGATGCGGGTGGTCGAGCGACAGGTTCAGGTCGGCGGCCAGCCGGCGCGCGGCGCTGCGTGTGTCGATCTCCCGATAGAGCTTCTCGATGAGTGAAGTGGACATTGCCACATTACGCCCTTCGGCGTAGAAGCATACCGTCGGCAAGCCATACGTTGCGGCAAACCAATTCTCCCAGTAGGCCGCCTCGCCTGCGTTTGGCGCCGAACGCAGAAGCCAGATGGCATCTCCACGTTCCTGTCGCAACCGCTCAGCAAAGCCGGGGTAAGCCTTTGCGCCATCGGTGCGGACGCCTCCTGTACGGCCAATGCGGTAGCCAAGCCGCTGCGAGTACATCAAATAGACATAGTGATATGCCGGATCAGGCACAAAGCGCGCGAAGACGCAGTGCTCGGCTGTGCCGGTGAAGGTGCGGCCCGCGGCCGTCTTCACCTGATAGACGTCGCCCTCGTGCTCGCGGCGGAAGAGGTGCTCCACCTTCGCCTGCGCCACCAGCCCATGGCCCGCCGCGGCGAACACTGTGTCACCGGCCGCCAGCGTCTCAATCGGGCGATCGCCGGTGGGAGTGGCGATGGGCGTGCCCTCCACCAGACACTGATCCTCGTCCCCCACGCAGAAGATGTTGCCCGAGCCTTCGGGGGCGCCGACGAGCAGTTGCAGGAACTCCCACTGCGGCTTGTTCGTGTCCTGGAATTCGTCCACCAGCAGGTAGCGCCACTTGTTCTGGTACTTGCGCAGGAGGTCGGGCCGCTCGCGCAGCAGCACCACCGTGCGCAGCAGCAGGTCGTCAAAGTCCATGGCGTTGTTGGCGCGCAAGGCCTCCTGGTAGCGGCGGTAGACGCGCGCCGCCACCTCTTCGTAGTAGGTTGTCGGCGTCACATCGTCGGGCAGTTGGCTGTCGTTCTTCCACTTGCTGATGCGGGCGTGCATCGACTGCGGCGAGTGGCGCTTCTCGTCGATGTTCAGGTCGTGGAGCACGGCGCGCAGCAGCGCCACCTGGTCGCTCGTGTCGTAGATCACCCAGTTGCGCTGGAAGCCGACGGCGTCGGTTTCGACGCGCAGAATGCGGGCGCCGATGCTGTGGAAGGTGCCGATGGTGAGACCACCCAGCCGCGGCGGCTGGCCGAGTTCCGGCGGGCCGAAGCGCTGCTCGAACATGGCCTCGACGCGTTCGCGCATCTCGCGCGCCGCCTTGTTGGTGAAGGTGACGGCGATAATGTTCCACGGCGCCACGCCCGCCTTCTCAATCAGGTAGGCGATGCGGCGCGTAAGCACGCGCGTCTTGCCCGAGCCGGGGCCGGCCAGCACCAGCACCGGGCCATCCACGGCCTGCACGGCGGCAGTCTGCTGTTCATTCAGATTCGCAAGCGGGTCCATTGCTCTCTCAGCTTACTCCAGATGGCATCGGTCGATCCCATCTCCGGTTCCAGGCAGCGCGCCTCAGGCGCGGGGGGCGGCAAAGCTGCCGTCGTCACCATGCAGCAGGCGCACATAGCTATCGTAGCGCGCCACCGAGATTGCCCCCTCGTCTACGGCGCGGCGCACGGCGCAGTCGGGCTCGTGGTCGTGCGTGCAGCCGGGGTAGCGGCAATCGTGCAGATAGGGCTTCATCTCGACGAAGTAGAACTGCAGGTTCGCCGGCTCCATGTCATAAAGCCCCAGCTCGCGAATGCCCGGCGTATCTGCCACGTAGGTCTCTTCGCCAAAGGGCAGCGGCAGCAGATGGGCGGCGCGTGTGGTGTGCTTGCCCTTGGCGGCCACCTCGCGCAGGTCGCCCACGCGCAGCTCCAGCGCCGGTTCGAGCGCGTTGAGCAGGCTGCTCTTGCCCACGCCGCTGGGACCGGTGAAGACGGTGATGCGGTCGGCCAGCAGCGTGCGCAACTGCTCGACCGCCAGCCCATCCAGCGCGCTGGCGTAGATCACGGGGTAGCCGATGCGCTCGTATTCGGCAAAGAGGCTGCGCGCCGCCTCCAACCCCACCAGGTCCACCTTGTTGACGCAGAGGATCGCCGGCAACTCGTTGCTCTCGGCCACAACCAGGAAGCGGTCGACCATACGCAGGTGCGGCTCGGGCTGGGCGGCGGCAAAGACGATCAGCACCTGGTCGGGGTTGGCCAGGATCACATGCTCGGCGGCGACGGGCGCCGACGGGTCCTGGCGGCTGAGCACGCTGTGGCGCGGCTCGATGCGTTCGATCAGGCCGTGATGCTCGCCGCTGGGGGTGACCCACACGCGGTCGCCCACCGCCACCAACGTATCCCACGTGCGTTCGAGCAGCAGGCGGCCGCGCACCTCGCACATGCGCATGGCGGCGACGCCGTCGACGTGAGTGCGCACGTCAAAGTGGTGGCCGCGTGCGCGCATGACGATGCCCGGCTCAAGGTAGGCGGAGTCGCGCTTGGGGCGCGCCTTGCGCCCTGCCCGCCGCTCGTCCACCTCCAGCGCCTCGTACGACTGGTTCTTCTGCCGGTTTGCCACCTACACCTCGAACCCGCCACGCCGCCTGAAACAAGACTCTTATTCTACCCCAGGCGCGACCGCTGGCCAACGGGTGCGCCTTGCCGGCGGCTGCAAGGCAAGCAGAAAGTGGCTATTGAATCATGACCATTTTCCGAATACCATTTGGTCTACCAAATCGCATTTGGGCACCAATCAGAAGCCACGACCGCGATGCAAACCATACAAACGGGCAACCGTCGCACGCAACTCAGAAAGGTGAGGCAATATGATTGGTCAAGCGCAGTCGACTGGCGATGTGAAGGGGACCGGCGTGGGCGCCCCAGGTGCGCCTGCGACGGGCGCGATCGACGCGCTGCAAGTGGCGCCGCTTCGCCATGAAGAGGCGAGCGTGCTGGCCGCTGCGGTCCTGGATCGCTTTGTGGCTGTGCTTGAGGGGCTGAGCGAGGAGGAATGGCTTGCGCCCACCTACTGCAGCCAGTGGCGTGTGCGCGAGGTGGTGTCGCACGAGGCGGGCGGCTTCGAGAGTGGTCTGAGCTTTGGCAACTTCCGCCGCACCTGGGTCAGGACTCCCCCGCGCGGCCGTGCGCTGATGGACGTGGTGAACGCCGAGCAGGTTTCGGCGCGCGCCGCCCGCACGCCTGCCGAACTCCTGGCCGAAGTGCGCAACGTTGGGCCGCGCGCGATTGCCGCGCGCCGTGGCCTCGCCGGGTGGGTGCGTGCGTTGCCCATCCCGCTGCCGCCACTCGGCCTGCGCAGTGCGGGTTACCTGACCGACGACATCTATCTGCGCGACAACTGGATACACACCGTCGACATCTGCCACGCCGCAGGCCGGCCCTTGCCCATCGACGCCGCGCTGGACAGCCGCATGGTTGCCCTGCTGCTGCGCGACCTTGCCACGAGATTGACCCCTGCCCTTGGCACGCGCGCAGTTGTGCTGAACCTTACCGGTGCGGCGGGTGGCGCCTTTCGTTTTGGCGCGCAGACAGCGCCTTCCGCCATCGTCGAGATCGACGCGATTGACTTCTGCTTGCGCACTTCCGAACGCACCACGCTCGAGCAGGCACTGGCGCAGAGCCACATTGTGGGCGACGAGGCCCTTGCGGCGTTTCTGCTCAAGAACTCCTTCATCCTCTACTGAACAAGGATCGCAGCGACGCCTGCAGCTGCGGGTTGCGCACTCTGTGGGTTGCGCACTCTGTGGGTTGCGCACTCTGTGGGTTGCACACTCTGTGGGTTGCGCAGTCTGTGGGCTGCACGCGCGTCGACGACCTACGCAGCGCCCGGCGCCTGGCAGCAGATGAACTCGGTGTGCGCCTGGCAAACAGGCGGCAGCGGTGTGCCGATCTCGAGGCCGAACTCGGCGAGCAGCTCGCGCACATCACCCAGCGGCAGCCCCATCACGCCCGCAATGCAGCCGCGCATCCCCTCCACCGGGTGGAAGGCGGCGTGCTGAATGGCATAGCCACCCGCCTTGTCAAACGGATCGCCCGTGTCGATATAGGCCGCAATTTCGTCATTGGTATAGAGGCGCATGGCCACCAGCGAATCGTTGCTGCGCGTGAGCAGGCGGCCGCTCGCCGTATCGAGCAGGCAGACGGCGGTGATGACATGATGGTCGCGCCCGCGCAGCGCGGCGAGCATGGCGCGTGCGTCGGCAGCGTCGGTGGGCTTGCCCAGCAGCGTTGTGTGCAGGGCAACAACGGTATCGGCGGCCAGGATCAGCGCATCGCCGGCAGCGTCTGGTGCAGCCGCGAGCCGATCGGCGATCGCGCGTGCCTTGGTGGTGGCCAGGCGCATGGCCAGCGCCGCGGGCAGCTCGCCCGGTAGCGGCGTCTCGTCGATGTCGGCGGTGCGCACTGTGAAACTCAGCCCCAGCTCGCGCAGAAAGGCCTGGCGGCGGGGGCTGGCCGAAGCCAGAATCAGGCGGGGTGTGGCAGGCACGGGGGGCGGGCTCCTTGTGCAATCAAACCATGCAGCGCCCGACGCGTGAACGGTGAGGGGGTGGGCGGTCCGCCATTGTAGCACGGCGCGTGCAGCGCGCCCGCCGCCCAGCCCGTGCCCGCGAGACGAGCGCAGGGGCAGCCCATCCACTTTGCGTTGTCTGCCCACGCGTGGCACGATCCAGGGATGGCCGCGGCGCGCTGCTCCCTACAAAGCCCGCGCACTGCACAATCCCTACTGTTCTCGCCGGCGCGGCAGCGCGCCTTGCACAGCCCTCCCAACCCTATGCCCACCACAACCCCTGCCATGAACACGCCCAACACAACCCATCCCGTGCGCGCCCTGCTGGTCGGCAGCGGCGGCATGGCGCGCTTCCACCTGCGCCAGATTCTCACCCGCCCGCAGCAGACGCACTTCACCGCCATCGTTGAGCCCTCCGTCGCCTCCTACCAGGCCGCCGCCACCCTCTTCGAGGAGATGGGCCAGCCCGCGCCGCCCCGCTACGACGATCTTTACGCCCTGCTCGCAGATCAGCCGGGCGCCTTCGACGCCGCCTTCATCATTACACCCCATGTCCTCCACCACGACCAGGCGCTCGCCTGCCTCGAAGCCGGCGTCGATGTGCTGCTCGAGAAGCCGATGGTGATGAACCGGCGCGAAGCGCTCTCGCTGATGGCGGCCGAGCAGCGCAGCGGGCGCAAGTTGGTGGTTGCCTTCAACGGCAGCCTCTCGCCGCGCATCCGCACCGCCGCGCGCCTGATCCACGACCGCGCCCTGGGCGACCTCGTCTCGATCAGCGCCACCGTCTGGCAGAAGTGGAAGGTCAACACCATCGGCACCTGGCGCCAGGACCCAGTGCAGAGCGGCGGCGGCTTCCTCTTCGACACGGGCGCACACATGCTCAACACCGTCTGCGACCTGGCGGGCGAGCCCTTCGCCGAAGTCTCGGCCCGACTGGATGCGCGCGACGCACCGGTTGACATCGTGGGCGTGATCTGGGGTCGGCTGCGCTCGGGGGCGTGGGTGACGCTGCACGCCTCGGGCGACACCTCGCCCACGCCCGGCGCCATGGGTTCCGAGGTGGGCGTCTTCTGCACGCACGGCTGGCTGCGCACGGGGATTTGGGGCGAGCGGCTGCAGGTGCAGGGCCCCGATGCCGCCGAGCCGCGCACGGTGCGCACCGGTCCGCAGCCCGGCGCCTGGGAGACCTTTCTGCGCATCCGCAGCGGCGCGATTGCCAACCCCGCGCCTGCGCTGCTGGGTGCGCGCATGGCCTGCCTGTGGGATGCGATCCAGGAGTCTTCGGCCAAGGGCGGCGCCGTGGTGCAGGTAGAGAGCGACGAGCCGGCGGCGGCGCCGGTCGCACGCGGCGGTAACGGCGCCGGCGTGCGGGCGTAGCCTGCGCCAAAAGCGGCACGCTGCACCTGTGCTAGAATGTGCGCCATGAATCCCGCGCCGCAACCGAGTGATGCCCCGCTTGCCGCCGCACCCACCGCAGCGGACGAATTTGCGCAGATCGGCGCCAACCTCGCCGCGGTGCGGGCGCGCATCGCCGCTGCCTGCCGGCGTGCGCAGCGTCCGCTTGACGGCGTCACGCTGGTGGCGGTGAGCAAGACCCACCCGCCCTTTGCCATCGCCGCCGCAGCCGCCCACGGCCAGCGCGACTTTGGCGAGAACCGCCTGCCCGAGCTGCGCGAGAAGATCGCCGCCGCCCAGGCTATGGGGCTGGCCAACCTGCGCTGGCACTTCATCGGCGCGCTGCAGAGCCGCCAAACGCACGACGCAGTCGGCCCGCGCGCGCTTCTCCACGCCGTGGACCGGCGCAAGATCGCCGAGCGGCTGAGCCGCGACGCCCAGGCGGCCGGCCTGCTCCTGCCCGTGCTGCTGGAGGTGAACACCAGCGGCGAGGCGAGCAAGCACGGCTTTGCGCCCGACGAACTGCGCCGCGACTTCGCCGGCCTGCTCAGTCTGCCCGGCCTGCAGATCCAGGGGCTGATGACGATGGCGCCGCTGGTTGAAGACGCCGAGCAGACCCGCCCCGTCTTTCGCGCCCTGGCTGCGCTGCGCGACGAGCTGGCCGCAAGCAGCGGCGCCGCGCTGCCCCAGCTCTCCATGGGCATGAGCAACGATTACGAGGTCGCCATCGAAGAGGGCGCGACCCTCGTGCGTATCGGCACCGCCATCTTCGGCGTGCGCGAGGCGCCGTGAAGCGCGCACGTGTGAAACAAAAACCGTCAACGCTCGTAGAGCAGAGTGGAATGCGCATGAACAACGGACTGCCGGCGGCAATTCAGGCTCCCGCCCCGCTGGGCGAGAAGCGGATCGCCTTCATCGGCTCGGGCGTGATGGGCGAGGCCATGATCAAGGCCGTGCTCGGCAAGGGGCTCACCACGCCCGACCACATCGCCGCCAGCGACCCCTGGGCCGAACGCGTCGATTACATCGGCAAGCAGTACGCTGTGCGCGCCCTGGCCGACAACACCGAGGCCGTGCGCGACGCCGAAATCGTGGTGCTCAGCATCAAGCCGCAGTCACTGCCCAAGGTGGGCGAGGAGTTGCACTCGCGCCTGCACAAGGATGCGCTCGTGCTCAGCATCATCGCAGGCGCGCCGATCGCCACGCTGCGCACCAAGCTCTTCCACGACAGGATTGTGCGCGCCATGCCCAACACGCCCGCCCAGGTGGGCAAGGGCATGACGGTATGGACGGCCACCTCTCAGGTCTCGCCCGACCAGCGCCGCCAGACCGAGACTATCCTCGAGGCCTTTGGCGAGCAACTGATGGTGGACGAGGAGAGCTACCTCGACATGGCGACGGGGCTCAGCGGTTCAGGGCCGGGCTTCATCATGCTCATGGTCGAAGCGATGATCGATGCCGGCGTGCATATGGGCTTCTCGCGCCGCGAGGCCTCCAAGCTGGTCTTGCAGACCTTCGACGGCTCGATTGCTCTGGCGCGCGCCACGGGAACGCACTCTGCCGAGCTGCGTAACCAGGTCACCAGCCCGGGCGGCACCACCGCCGCCGGCCTCTATGAGCTGGAGAAGGACGCCCTGCGCGCGACGCTGAGCCGCGCGATCTTCGCCGCCTACCGCCGCAGCGAGGAGTTGGGCAAGCTGAGCGAACAGAAGTAACCGGCCGGTGCACCTGCCCGGCGACGTGAATCGACAGAAGGACCGTTTGTGAACAAGGACCGTTTGTGAACACAGTGATTGAACTATTGCTGCTGGTGCTGCAGATCTACAGCTACGTGCTGCTGGCACGCGCCCTGGTCTCGTGGATCCCCAACCTCGACGCCTCGAACCCGGCCGTGCGCATCCTCTACGAGATCACCGAGCCGGTGCTCGAGCCGATTCGGAAGCTCATTCCCCCGCTGGGCGGTGTGATGGACATCTCGATCCTCGTCGCCTTCTTCGCCATCATCATCCTCGAGCAACTGCTGCGTGGGCTGGCCTAGGGCAGTCTGCGCTCAGATTCAGCCGAGCCAAACCGGGCCGGCGTCCTGTTCCACCCAGTATGGTGGCAGCGGGGCGCCGGTCTCCGTTTCCGGCGCGCGCCCACCGAACTTCCCTCGGGCTGCCTGCCCTGCCTGTTGCCAGGCAGCTTCCATGCTACAATGTGCGCGCCGTCGCCCTTGGGCCGGCGCGCATTGATTCCGCTCTCCAGTCTGCCCACCACCCTACCCACCACCCTGCGCTGAATGTCGACCGACCGCGAGATCGAAGCCAAGTTCCGTATTACAGACGCCGCGACCAGCAACGGGCTGCGTAGCTGGCCAAACCTGGCCTACCGCTACCCGCTCTCGCCCGCGCACACGGTGAGCGACGTCGACACCTACTTCGATACGGCCGACCTGCGCCTGCTGCGCACCGGCCGCACGCTGCGTGTGCGCGTGCACGATGGCGCTGTGCTGGTGACGACCAAGAGCATCGAGTTGGACGCGCCAAAGGGCATGCACACGCGCAAGGAGGTCGAGCGCGAGGCGCCGGAGATTGCGCAGGAGTGCGCCGCGCTCACCCTGGCCGAGTTGCCAACCGATGTTGCCGCGGCGCTGGACGACCACGCCGACGGCGGCATGACCTTCTTCCCGATCTGCCGGCTGCAGCAGCTGCGCACCAAGCGCGACCTTGGCCGCCCTGCCGGCGCGGGCACGCTGGCCGAACTGAGCATCGACGACGTGACGGTGCTGCGCCCCACGCCCGCCGCGAGCAAGCAGAGCAAGAGTGGCGCTCCGCCCACCTGGCAGGCCGTGGCGCAGGCCACCGAGCTCGAGGCCGAGCTGCGCGCCGACGGCGACAAGAGCGAGCTGAAGCTGGTGGGCCTCGAGCTGCGCGCGCTGGCCGGCGTCGAGCCAAGCGAGCAAAACAAGCTGCAGCAGGCGCTGCTGGCGATCGCCGATGCCCCGCTGGAGGACGCGCTGCTGACCGCAGACGCGAGCGCGCGCCGGGCCGCCGACGCGCGCCAACACTTGGCCGAGCTCTGCCGGCGCGTCTGGGGGCAGCAGTTGGCGGTGATGGCCGTCAGCGAAGCCGGCGTGCGCGACTCCGACGACATCGAGTACGTCCACGTCATGCGCGTGGCCACGCGCCGGGCGCGCGCTGCGGGCCGCCTCTATGCCCAGGCATTTGAACCCAAGAGCAAGCCCGTGCGCCGCGCCATGGCCACGCTGCGCAAAACGGGCCGCCTGCTGGGTGCAGTGCGCGACCTCGACGTCGCACTCGCCCGCCTCGATAGCTATGCGAAGGCCCTACCCGAAGCGCAGCAGGCCGAGGTCGCACCCCTTGCCGCATTCTGGACCGCGCGCCGCGACGCTGCCCACCGCAAGCTGCTCGCCTGGCTCGACGCCAAGCCCTACGCCCGCTTCGTCGCCCGCCTGGGCCGCTTTGTGCGCACCCCCGGCGCCGACGTGCCCCCCTTCCACGCCGAAGAAGGCGTGCCGCCGTCGCCCCACCAGGTGCGCCACACCATCCCCAGCATGATCCTCAACCGCTACGAGAGCATTCGCGCCTTCGAGGTGCTCTTCGAATCCGGCGACGCCGTGCCGGTGCCCACGCTGCATGCCCTGCGCATCGAGTGCAAGTATCTGCGCTACCACCTCGAGTTCAACGCCGGACTGCTGGGCCAGCATGGCGCCGACCTGATCGCCGACCTCAAAGCGCTGCAGGAGCACCTGGGCGACCTCAACGACGCCGCCGTGGGCGAGCAGATGCTGACCGAGGCCCGCGCCGCGCTGCTGGGCAAGCCGCCGCGCAAGCGCCGCCCTGCCGACGAGAAATGGGAGACGGTTTATTCGCTGGACCCGGCCGAGGACGATGCGCACCTGCCTGCAACGCCTGCCGACGGCTGGGCGCCCGGCGCGGCACTGGACGCCTACCTTGCGCGCCAGGGCGCATCCACCGACGAACTGCGCGCCCGCCTGCCCGCCGACCTCGCCCGCTTCCTCTCGCTCGAAACGCGCCGCAAGCTGGCGGCCGCGCTGGCAGAGATATAACGCGATCGAGAAGCGAGAAGGCCGCCGGATTCTATGCAGCGCCTTGTTGAGGAATGAAAACAGCAACAATGAGCGGAATGTTCAGCAGCAGCAACTTTAACGGGGCAAACCGGGGCGCCGGCGGGCGGCGCACAGGGCCGGGCGAATCCGGCGCGAACGAGCCCGGCGCGGGCGAGCCGGCCGGCAGTGACGCGAACGCTAACCCGCCCGCCGGCCAGCCGCGGCCCGTCGATTCCAGCACGCCCGATGCGGGCGCGAGCGACGCAGATCAAGGGGCGAGCGCGGCGCGCATCTACTCGCGCTGGCCCACGCGCGAACGTTTTGAAGAGATCGTCGCCGCCGCACTCGAGGAGATCCCCGATCCCCTTTGGAAGATGATTGACAATGTAGCCGTGATGGTGGAAGAATGGCCCCAGCAGCACCAGTTGGAAAGTGTCGGCCTGACCGACCCGCGCCAACTGCTGGGACTCTACGAAGGGGTTCCGCTTACCAGCCGCACCAGCCATTACGGCCTGGTGGCGCCCGACCGCATCACGCTCTTTCGGCGCCCCATCTTCGGCGTCTGCGGCCCCAACGAAGCCCGGATCCAGGCGCAGATCCGGCGCACCGTCCTCCACGAGATGGCACATCACTTCGGCATCAGCGACGAGCGCCTGATTGAACTGGGGGCGTACTAGCATGGACAGCAGCCGCGCCGGCGCGAGAGCGCGCAAGGTTGCGCATGCCTTGGCGCGCCTGAGCCTGGCCTTCGTCGCCCTGCTGCTCGCCGCATGCAGCCGCCCGCAGCTGCCCCAGATTCCCGACCTGCCCGGCATCACCGACGAGCTGCAGGCGATCCCCGACGCGCTGCAGGACCTTGAGTTGCCCGACCTTTCGGGGATCGAACTGCCAGGGCTCGATTCGCTGCCCAGCCTCACCGCCCCCGCTGGCGGAATCCTGCTCAGTGGCCCGGGCGAGCGCCGCCTGAACCCCGGCGAACGGCTGCCCGGCACCGACATCAGCTTCACCGGCGTCGAAGAGGGCCAGGCGGTCTTCCAGATCGCCGGCCTGCGCAGCGCACGCGCGATGGGCGATTCGCTGATCTACGACGGCGAGTGGCCGGGGCTGCCTGGCAGCCGCTACAGCCTGCACTTCCGCATCTACCTGGTGGGCGAGAATGATGTGCGCACCGCCGGTGTCCACCAGTTGATGGTACCGTCGATCAACCCGCAGATGGACGCAACGGCGAGCGGCAGCGCCGAGCTGCACTTTCTCTTCACCGATGCCGTCAACGTGGGCGAAACGATTCGCGGCACCACGCTCGAATACCTGGGGCGCTACGAGCGCGGCGCCCAGTTCCTTGGCTGGCCGCAGTCCCAATACCCCTACCGCAACACGGGCGACTCGATCGTGTGGGAAGGCGCCCTGCGGCCCGAAGTCGGCGCGCGCTTCAACCTGCGTTTGCTGACTTATGGCATGGAGGGCGCTCGCGTGGGCGGCGCCGTCACCCTGCTGCTTCCTCCCGGCTGAGTTTCGCCGCTCGTTTACCGTTCCCTGCTCCCCAGCGGGACCTGCTGACTGTGCAATCATCCATCGCGTTCATTTGACAGACCAACGAGGCAGACAATGAGCCAGACACCGGGACCCTCTTCGCCAGAGACGAACGCCACTCGCCCGACGCCCAGCGGCGCAAGCGGGAGCAGCGCCATGCCGCCCATGCCACCCACCGCGCCGGCCACCTCGCCATCCATCCCCGTTGCCGCACGACCAGCGGCTGCGGCAAGTTCGGTCGCAGCGAGCGCGGCAGCCGCAGCGTCCAGCAGCGCGAGCCCCAACACCAAGGGCGACAGCAGCTCGACGGGCACGCTGGGTGAACCCGCCAAGGTGCGCGACCTCGTCCAGGCCATCGCCTCCGACTTCTACAATGTGGCCGACCCCGAAGGCAAGCCCGTCGCCGGCCTGCTCGTGCTGCTCGACAGCAAGCGCCGCCCCGTGCGCGCCGAACTGCACCTGGGCGGCTCGACCACCGAGGAGGCCGGGCGGCAGGCGATTCGCCAGGCGCAGCACATTCTGGAGGAGCGTTACTTCGGTCCGGATTCGCTGCCGCTGCAGGTCTGGCAGAGCTTCCTGCGCAGCGAGCCGCTGCATGTGCCACTGCCGCCCGCCGGCAGCAAGAGCGCCCCCGCCAGCAGCACGGCAAGCATGGGTCAGCGCGCCGGCGATGTTGCCAAGAGCCTGCCCTGGCGCCCCATCCTCTACGGGCTGGGCGCGCTGCTGGTGGCCGGCCTGCTCTGGTGGATCATCGCCGCGCTGCGTGGCGATTCGGCGCCCACCGAACCGACCAGCGGCGGCATTACCGTCCCGGTGACGGGCGAGACCACAACCGGCACGCTGGCGCTGACCGACACGCTAGCGGTCGACATCGTTGAGGGCGGGCTGGCCGATGCCGCGGGCGAGGGCCTTGCCGCCAGCCAGTTTGCCCCAGCCGACATTGTGCCCGGCCGCCGCGTGCGCATGGTGCCCGGCCTTACCCAGTCGGTGCTCGACCAGCCCAGCGCCGGTGCGATTTTGGGCACGCTGACGCCCGAAACCACGGTGATGGTGGTGGGCGGTCCCGAACAGCTCGCCGGCACCAGCGATACGATCGTCTGGCTCGAGGTAGAGCTGGAGAGCGGCGCCACGGGCTGGGTGGCCGCCAATACCAGCAGCGGCCCCCTGCTCGAACTGGCAGACTAGCCGCGCGCGCACAGAGAACTGCAACTGCTCAACGCAAGGGCGCAAGGAAGGGCGCTTGAGCGCGGCCTTCATCGCGGAATGAGGTAGGCCGCACGCTGCAGCGCGCAGCCACAAACGAAGACGCCCCCGGCCCGACTGCGGACCGGGGGCGCTGTTTTGTGCAGCAATTGGGCGCTGCGGATCAGGGCGCGACCAGGGCGCAGGCTGCCGGGTCCAGCGCAAAGGTCAGCTCGGCGCCGGGCGCAGGCGCAGCGCCTGGCGGCAGGTCGAAGCTCAGCTCGACCGCTTCGCCCCCTGCGCCGCGCAGCGCCACCTGCACGCGCACCAGCTCGCCCCGGAAGCGCGCGTGCGTCACGCGCCCGTGCAGCCGCGGCAGGGCGACCGACTCCCCTTCGGCCCCCGGCAGCAGCGCCGTAGGGCGCACAAGCAGCATCCACGCCCCAGGCTGCGCCGGCGCGGCGAGCGGCAGCGAGCCCAGCGCCGTCTGCGCCAACTGCGGCGCGCTCGCGTCCACCGTGGCGGGCAGCAGGTTCTCCAGCCCCAGAAAGCGTGCGACAAACGCGTTCGCCGGCGCCGCATAGACCGCGCGCGGCGTGCCCACCTGCAGCAGTTGCCCGGCACGCAGCAGCGCCACACGGTCGCTCACCGCCAGCGCCTCCTGCTGGTCGTGCGTCACGTAGAGCGCCGTGATGCCCACCTGCTTGAGGATGCGCCGCAACTCATCGAGCAACCCCTCGCGCAGCACGCGGTCCAGGCTGGCCAGCGGCTCATCGAGCATGAGCAGGCGCGGGCTGGGCGCCAGGCTGCGCGCGAGCGCCACCCGCTGCCGCTCGCCCCCGCTCAGGGCGTAGATCGAGCGTTCGGCGTACTCCTGCAGCCCCACCAGCGCCAGCATCTCGGCCACGCGCGCGCGGGTCGCCGCCCGCTCCCAGCCGGCCATGCGCAGGCCAAAGGCCACATTCTGCGCCACGCTCTTGTCGGGAAAGAGCGCGTACTCCTGAAACATCAGCCCGAAGCCGCGCTGGTGCACGGGCACCGCCGTCAAATCCACCCCGGCGCAGAGGATACGCCCGCTGTCCGGCTGCTCGAGGCCGGCCACCAGGCGCAGCAGCGTCGTCTTGCCGCAGCCGCTCGGCCCCAGCAGGCTCACAATCTCGCCCGCCGCCACCTCCAGCGAAAGGTCGTAGACGGCGGCGCGCCGCGGCGGGCCGCTCGCGCGCTCGTCGGCAGGTGCGGCGGCAGGCGAATCGACGAAGCGCTTGGTGACATGCTGCACGCTCAGCATGGGCTCTGCTGTTGCGGGGGGTGCGGGCATCTGCGTCTCCACCTCAGAACTCCTCGCCGGGCAGGCGGAAGCGTTCGATCACAAGCAGCGCCGCGGTGCAGACGGCCATCAGAATTGTGCTCATCGCCAGCGCCTGGCCGTAGTTGAGCGCGCCCGGCTGCCCCAGCGCGCGGTAGATCACCATGGGCATGGTCGGCGTGTCGGGGCGCGCGATCAGCAGCGTAGCGCCAAACTCGCCCAGGCTGATCGTAAAGGCGAAGGCGGCGGCAACCAGCAGCGCACGGCGCAGCACGGGCATCTCCACCTCCCACCAGGCGCGCAGCGGCGGCGCACCGAGCACGGCGGCGGCCTCGCGCAGGCTCGGGTCCAGGCTACGCAGGGCAGGAAGAAAGGTGCGCAGCACAAAGGGCATGGCAATCAGCGTGTGCGCCACAGGCACCAGCCAGAGCGAGGTGCGCCACGCCCCCAGCGTGACGATGAAGCCGAGGCCGAGCGTCACCGCCGAAGCGCCGAGCGGGAGCAGGAAGAAGGGGTCGAGCAGACGCAGCAGCACGCGGCCGCCCGGGCCGGCGCGGCGCGTGAGCAGCAGCGAGGCCGTCACGCCCAGCGCCAAACTCAGCAGCGTGGCCCAGAAGGCAAAGAAGAGCGAGTTCCAGATCGCGGTAACCGGCGCGGCGAAGAAGGCGCTCTGACGGCGGTTGACTCCCAGCTCGGCGTAGTAGCGCAGCGTAAAGCCCTCGCCGCCCAGCATAAAGCTGCGCCAAACCAGGGCCAGCAGCGGCGCCACCAGCAGCAGCAACAGCCCCGCCAGCCAGAGCGCAACCCAAAAGCGCTGCATGCCCCGCACCGGCGCGCCCTGCTCCTGCGGGCGCATGTCGAGCGGGGGCGGCAGGGCGCGCGCCTGGGCGCGGGTATAGGCAGCCATCACGGCGAAGGTCGCCGCCATCTGCACCAGGCTCAACACGGCGGCGGCGGGCAGGTTGAAGAGCTGCACCGCCTGCCGGTAGATCTCCACCTCGAGCGTGGCGAAGCGCGGCCCGCCCAGGATCAGCACCACGCCGAAGCTGGTGAAGCAGAAGAGGAAGACGAGCAGCGCCGACGCCACCAGTGCCGGGCGCAGCAACGGCAGCGTGACCTCGCGCCAGAGCCGCAACCCGCTGGCGCCCAGCACGCGCCCCGCCTCGCCCAGCGCCGGGTTGAGCGATTCCCAAATGCCGCCCACCGTGCGCACCACCACGCTGGCGTTGTAAAAGGCGTGCGCCAGCAGGATGATCCAGACTGTGTTCATGATCTGAATCGGCGGCTCCGGCGCACCCAGAATCTCCTGCAGCCAGCCGTTGAGCAGCCCGCGCGGCCCCAGCAGCGTGGTGAAGCCGGCCGCCACCACCACGGTGGGCATTACAAAGGGGATGGTGGTGAGCGCACGCAGCAGGCTCTTGCCGGGGAAGCGGTAGCGGGCGAAGATCGCCGCCAGCGGCAGCCCAATCGCCAGCGTCAGCAGTGTGGAGGCCGCCGCCTGCCAGGTGGTGAACCAGAGCACGCGCCAGAACCAGCGCGCCCCCAGCACCTGGGCCACCGGCGCCCAGTCAAAGCGTCCCGCCGGCCACAAACTCGCGCGCAGAATCCCGGCCATGGGCCAGACGAAGAAGATGGTGAGGAAGAGCACCGGCAGCAGGAGCAGGGCTCCCGCCGCCGCCCGCGGCACTTTTTTCATAGGCGATACAGTCGAGGATCGAGGATCGAGGATTGAGGAGTGTGCGAACGGTATCACCCTCGATCATCGATCGTTCTTACCGCAGCATGATCTCGCTCCACTGCGTCACCCACTGCTCGCGGTTGGCCTCGATCGCGGCCGGGTCCAGCGCCGTGGCCGTGAGCTCGGCGGCGGGCGGCGGGGCGAACTGCGTGAAGCTCTCGGGCAGCGCCGCGCCCTCGTGCGCCGGGTAGACGAACATCTGCAGCGGGATGTCTTCCTGCAGCGGCAGGTCCAGCATGAAATCGACCCACGCCTGCGCCAGCTCGGGCTGCTGCGTGCCCTGCAGAATGCCCACAAACTCCACCTGGCGGAAGACGCCGCCGGCCAGGTTCACATTCACCGACTGCGGCTCGCTGCGGCCGTCGGTGGCAAAGAGCACGTCGGCCGGCGGGCTGGTCGTGTAGCTCACCACCAGCGGCCGGTCACCCGTGCCACCGCTGCCCACGGTAAAGTGCTCGTAGTAGGCCTGCGTCCAGCCGTCAACCACCAGCACATCATTCGCCCGCAGCGCCTCCCAAAAGGCCGGCCACTCCTCCCCCAGCTCGCCGATCGTGGCGAGCAGGAAGGCCAACCCCGGCGACGAGGTAGCCGGGCTTGGCGCCACCAGCAGGCCACGGTAGGCGGGGTCGGTCAGGTCGGCCAGCGTTGCCGGCAGCGGCAGCCCCGCCTCCTCGAACCAGGCGCGGTCGGCGTTGAGGGTGACGTAGCCGAAGTCGACGGGTAGCAGGCGCTGTTCGGGGTCCAGCTCCAGCCCATCGGGAATCTGGGCCAGCGCCGGGGCGGCGTAGGGTGCAAAGATGTCGGCGTTCAGCGCGCGGCTGAGGAAGGTGTTGTCGACGCCGAAGAAGAGATCGGCCAGCGGCGCATCGCGGCTGAGGATCAGCTTGTTGAGCGCCTCGCCGGCGTCGCCCAGGGCCAGGAACTGCACGGTGGCGTTCTGCTCGGCCTCGAAGGCGGCCACCACCTCTTCACTCACTGCGAACGAATCGTGCGCCGCTACCACCAGCGTGCGCACCTCGCCCTGCGCCGCGCCCGCCGCATCCGGTGCGGCGCTGCCCGCCGGCGTCGCCGTCCCCGGCACGCAGCCGGTTAGCATCAGCGCCGCGAGCCCCGTTCCTGCCACGATGCGCCACAGATGCTTGTTCACTCGCATGCTGCCTCCCCTTCCAGGCTGCCGTTGCGCAGCCAATCAAAAACGCCTGCCCCATTCCGGGCGCAGGCGTCGAAAGAAGAGTTATCTTTCCCTCCGCCGGCATTACCCGGATCAGGTTTGCGGGTCGGCGGCGCCGGGCGCAGGTTGTGCGCCCCTTCCACCCTCTCAGCCTGGTTGCCCAAGCTCCCCGTTGTGTGGAAACCAGTCTACCACAGCGCACGTTATGCAGAAAGCAGCATACAGAAGGGCCGCGGTTTGCCTGCGCCTCCCGGACCACAACCCGGCAGTCAGACCACGCGCCGCAGCCTCAGGCAGAAGTCGGCGCCAATTGCGACTTTGCCGCCTTTCAGCGTACGAAATCCGTGGTAAGCTAGTGAGCGCCCGCCGGGGAGGCCGGCGGGGCAGGCAGGAGCGCAGAAGGCGCGCAGTTCGACGATGGGTCGGTAAAGGAGCAGCGGATGCGAGCATTTGTCCTGAGCGGTGGCGGCAATCTGGGGCCGCTGCAGATTGGCGCCCTGCGCGCGCTCTACGAACGCGGCATCACGCCCGACTTCCTGGTGGGCTGCTCGGCCGGTTCGATCAACGCCATGCAGCTGGCGCGCTATCCCTCGCTCGAAGGCATCGAGATTCTGGCCGACTTCTGGCGCCGCACCCGCCTCAATGACGTCTACCCCGGCTCGAAGGCGCTGGCCTTCATGCGCTTCCTGATGGGCAAGGACAGCCTCTTCGACAACCGCAACTTCTACGCCATGTTCCAGCGCTACGGCGTGACGCCCGCGCACACCTTTGGCAACCTGGCCGGCATCCCCCTCTACATCACCGCCACCGACCTGCGCACGGGCAAGCTGCACGTCTTTGGCGACAACCCGAACGATCGCATCCTCGACGCGGTGATGGCGAGCACGGCGCTGACCCCCTTCCACCCGCCCTGGGAGGTGAACGGCGAGCGCTATGTGGACGGCGGCACGGTGACCCCGCTGCCGATCCGCGCCGCGCTGGAACGGGGCGCGACCGAGGTCTACGCGCTGCACATCTACGATTCGGAGCGCGAGATTACCGAGCCGGGGCTGGTGCGCGGCGTGGTGGGCGTGCTCACCCGCAGCGTGGATACGATGCTGCGCATGCAGGCCCAGCACGATCTGCTGCTGGCGCAATCGGCCACGGTGAAGCTGCACTACATCCGCCTGGCGCCCGCCCAGCCCACGCCGCTGGTGGAATTTGGCCGCGCGCAGGAGCTGATCGACACCGGCTACGCCCAGACCGAAGCCTACCTGGCCACGGTGCACACGCCGGTGGAGGAGACGCAGGTCGAACCCATGGGCCTTGCCCGCCGCGTCTCGATGACCTTCTCGCACTGGCTCAGCCCCCGCGGCGCGTTCAGTGCCGCGGCAGCAGGGAGCAAGAAGTAGGGGGTCGATTGGTTGATTGGTCTATTGGATAGAGAAGAGGAACGAGCCGCGGCAGGCGCCGCGGCTCGTTCTTTTTCTTCTCGGACTTCAGGCGCAACCGGCGTAATGCATGAGTCTAGTACCGCACAGACAAGACAGCGCCTCGCTGACGCGGATCAAAGCCATCTGGCCATGTTGTTGTATCGTCATAGAGCGCGCCTTGGAGTTTTGCATCGCGAAGGACTGCTCCTCGCACTGTGGCACCGTGGAGGTGTGCCCTTTGTAGGTCAGCGCCTTGCAGTCTCGCGTCTTGAAGGTTAGCTCCCACGAGAGTGGCATCCTGCAAGATAGTGTGGAATAGGTTGGCACCCTCGAGAGAGGCGTCCTCTAGGTTCGCGGCCCTCAAGTCAGCGAAGACTAGGGCTGCGCGTTGTAAATTGGCAGCCTTAAGGTTAGCCCTATGCATTTGGGCCGAGCCAAATTCGGCGTTCTGCAGATTGGCTCCTGAAAGGTTCGCCTCCTGCAATCTAGCGCGTCGAAGCCACGCGTGTTGGAGGTTTGCCTTGCACAGGTAGGCACCACTCAGATTTGCCATTTCAAGACGCGAATTGACGAGCGTGCCGTCTGAGTGCCACCCATGCCTAAAGGCAATGCGCGCCGCCTCAAGCGCAAAGTCGTTTGAATGACTCCCCATCTGTTCGACAATCTCACGCTTACGTTCTTGCCATGCGCGCCTTCGTTGCACTTCTTCAATTACAATGACAGCGATTGCAATCCCAATCGCCTCCGACTGCAGGTCAGCCAGCAACCATCCCTCTGGCGCGAGCAGTGTAGCAAGTGCCACCGCCGCCGCACCCGCCCACAGCGACAGGCGCAGGCCGTTGCCCGGTTCGCGCAACCAGCCATTGAAGGCCGGGATCAGCTCGGACGTATGAAGCGCGCCGGCGATCCAAATCGCCAGCGCGGCCACGGCAATCAGCGCCGCCCATTGGGTTCCGGCCACGCGTCCCTGCTTATGGAGTGAGTAGGATGGAGGTGAAGATGGTGGACGACAAAGTCGGCGCACTGTGGCGAGCCGCCGCCGCTACCCCTGCTCGGCGCTGCACTGGGGGCAGCGGAGGGGGTCTTCGAGCTCGAGCATGTGCTTGGCGCAGATGGCGAAGGTGATCTCGACCCGCTCGCGCAGAAAGCGGCGGCGCACCGCGGCTTCCAGCAGCAGGTCGCGGCTGCTGCTCGCGATCAGGATTTCGGGCACGGGGCAACTGTCGCAGTGGCTGCGCTTCCAGGCGATCTGGTTCTCTGGACTGGCATCCAGCAGACGGCACTCTTCGCGGTTCGAACCGCGGTGGTAGTCGCCGTAGAAATAGCGACAGGCAACGGGTTTCTTCAGGGGCACGGGCTTGGGGGTCTCTAGCGCGGCAAAGGAGCGCAAGCGGGGCGCACTAATTCCACAGAATCGGCCCGTCGCCGCCCAGCTCTTCGTCATCGTCCCAACTGCCGTCGACCAGCGATTCGGGATCAATAAAGAGCCGATCGGCCAGCTCCAGCTTGCGCTGGTTCTGGTCGGCCATCAGGTAGCCGAACTCCAGCTCCAGGTCGACCAGCGATTCGAGCTCGGCTTCCAGCAGGTGGTAGTCGTCGTGGGTTAGGGGGTCGCCGCGACGCTGCGCTTCTTCGTGCGCGGCCAGGTACTCTTCGTAGGCCTCACAGGTGTCCTCGCCCGGCTCGTCGCTCTCAAAGGGGCTCTTCATGCCATCTCCCTGTGCACCATTGGCGGATCGAGGACCAAAGACGATACGTTTGTTGAGGCTCTGAAAGCCGCTCGCCGAGTTGTCGGCCGCCGGCTTGTTGCTCTTCTTCTCGGCCGGCGGGCGTGCGGCCTTGGCGGTGCGAGTGCTCTCGCTTGCCGCCGAACCCTGCCCACCGCGCCCGGAACGCAGCCCGGCGCCCTGGCCCGTCTGCTCGGCCGACTGCCCTTCGGCAAGCTGCAACTCGTAGCCCAGCCCCTCCACCAGGTGCAGGCGGCTGTACTCCTCGAGCACAAAGTGCAGGTCGTCGGGCGGGGTGGCGTGGTGGAAGAAGCCGCGCCCCATCAGGCGCGCCACCAGTTGCCAGGTATAGAGCGAGTGGCGGCCCAGAATCTCGCGCCCCAGCTCCTCGGCCAACTGCGCCAGGGCAGCGTTGCGCTCGTGAATGGCAGGTTCGTCGCGCGCCTCCACCGGCTGCAGGCGCAGCGAATAGCGGCCGGCGGCGGCGTCCACTGCGCGCAGCAGCAGGTCATCGCCGGGCATGGCTCCGCCCTCTTCCAGCCATGCGCCAAAGCGAGGGCCAAAGGCAAGCGCCCACATGCCGTTGCGCGCCGAAAGCTTCGCCTCGATGATCTCCTCGCCGAAGAGGTCGATCTGCAGCGTGCGCTCCTCAGCCTCAAGGTTCTGAAAGAAGCGGGGGAAGAAGAGGGCGTGCTCCAGCTCATCGAGCAGCAGAAAGCCGCCGCGCATCTCTTCGCCTTCGAGCGTGTGGCGAATGACGCTGTCGCGCATGAGCGTGGGCAGCCAGCCATAGCGCGCATCCACCAGCGGCACGGCCTGGTAGAGCGCCTCGAGCGCGCGGCCGATGGCACTGCGCGCACCCTTGGTTATGGTGCGGCAGCGGCGCACGCCCTCGACGAGCTCGTCGGCAGTCAGCGGTTCAGCGCTGCCGCTCAGCACAAGCTCGACACATGCGGCATAGGTCGGCAAACGGCTTGGTGTGGGCATTGGCCCTGTCTCTCTCCTCTCGAAACGTCGGAGGTATTATGCCACAAAGGGGACGAACTGTCCACAGTTTACGGCCTGCGGAAGCGCTGCGATGCGCCGCTTTTTCGCTTGCCATCGAACCGAATTGGGCCGGCGCAGCACCCCTGCGCGCGCCCGCAGCTCAGGTGGACAGCAGGGCGCCTGCCGGTGTTTACTGATGGCAGAGCCTGCGCGCTGCGCCGCGCCCACCCAAACGGACCGCATGACCCTGCCACCCTTCCTGACCGGCTTGCGCTGCATGTGCTGCGGCGCCTTTTATCCGCCCAACGCGCCCGACGCGCCCTGCGCCTGCCGCCCCAACACGGGCAGCGACGCCGGCACGCTCGACGCCGAGTGGGATTACACGCGCCTGCGCGCGACCATCGACCCCGCGACCATCGCCGCCGACCCCGACCCCTCGATCGGGCGCTTCTGGCCGCTGCTGCCGATCAGCGAGCGCGCGCACCTGCCGCCGCTCGCCGTCGGCCCCACGCCGCTCACACACGCCCGCCGCCTGGGAGACTCTGCCGGCATGGCGGCGCTCTATCTGAAGGATGACGGCCGGCTGCCCAGCGCCTCGCTCAAGGACCGGGCGTCGGCGATTGCCGTGGCGCGCGCCATCGAGCAAGGCGCGCCGGTGGTGGCGGCGGCTTCCACGGGCAACGCCGCCGCGGCGCTGGCCACGCAGGCCGCCGCCGTGGGGCTGCCCGCGATCATCTTTGTGCCCAAAACGGCGCCCGCCGCCAAGGTTGCCCAACTGCTCACCTTCGGCGCCACCGTCTTCGCCGTCGAAGGCTCGTATGACGACGCCTTCGACCTCTGCCAGGAGGCCTGCCGCAGCTTTGGCTGGTACAACCGCAACACCGGCTACAACCCGCACATGAGCGAGGGCAAGAAGACGGTCTCGCTCGAACTGGCGCTGCAGTTGGCGGCGCTGCGCGGGAGGGCCTCCGGCGCGCCCTTTGCTGCACCGGACGCGCTCTTCGTTTCGGTGGGCGACGGCTGCATCGTGGGCGGCGTCTACAAGGGCTTCTACGACCTGCTGCAGCTGGGCTGGATTGCGCAGATGCCGCGCATCTACGGCGTGCAGTCGACGCTGAGCGCGGCGCTGGCCGACGCCTGGCGCGCCGGCGCCAAAGTGCCCACACCGGTGAACGCGCGCACCCGCGCCGACAGCATCAGCGTGGATGCGCCGCGCGATGCGCGCAAGGCGCTGCGGGCGATTCGCGCCAGCGGCGGCGCGTTTGTGGTGGTGGAGGACGAGGCGATCCTGCAGGCGATTCTGCCGCTGGCGCGCTTGGGCGGCGTCTTTGCCGAGCCGGCCGGCGCGGCGGCGTGGGCGGGCGCGCAGGCGGCGCTGCGCGACGGCCTGATCAGCGCCGGCGAAACGGTGGTGGTGATCAACACCGGCAGCGGGCTGAAGGATGTGCCGGCGGCCATGCAGGCCGTGGCGGCCGACGGCGGCGGCGCGCAGTTGATCGCACCCACGCTCGACGCCCTGCGCGCAGCGCTCAAAATCTGAACAACAACATCTGACGCAAGGGCACGATTGACGCAAGGGCGCGCAAGGAAAAGCAAGGAACAGCTACAGCGGAGGGCGCCGATGCCGCTGGGCAAAGCGGGCGGCGAAGGGATGGACGATGATTCTGATCTTTGGGGTTGGGAATCCACTGCGGCGCGACGATGGGGCCGGCCATGCGCTGGCCGCAGCGCTGGCGCCCGCACTGGAGCAGGCCACGGGCGAAACGGTGCGTATGATCAGCGTGCAGCAGTTGGCGCCCGAGCTGGCCGAACCCATCGCCGAAGCTGAGACGAGCGCGCTCTTCTTCTGCGACGCCGCGCTGCCGCACGCCGGCCGGCCGCCGCTTGCCGCCCAGCGGCTCGCACTGGAAGAGCAGGGCCGCTCCACGCTGACCCACGACGTGGGCCCGGCGCTGCTGCTGGCCTATGCCACCGTGCTCGCGCCTGCCCAGTGGGCGCCGCCGCCCGCCTGGCTGCTCACCGTCGACGCCGCAGACCTGGAGCACGGCGAGGGGTTGAGCGCCGGCACGCAGGCCGCGCTGGAGGGGCTCCCCAGCCTGCTCGCGACCCTGCTTCCCGCGCTGCGCGCGGCGCTCGCCGGCCGCCCGTAATGGCGGCAGCACAGGCAGGCCAGCTCTTGTCTGCAACCCTCGACTTCTGGCCAGGTCCCCTCCTCGCCACTCGACGGGGGCGCACGCCATAGAATTCCCCTAGCCTATTCGCTGTTTGCTCGGCGTCGTTATCGTAAGGTAGACTCCGATTCCAGCAAGTCGGGAACGCGCTGCGGCATGGGCGCTCTTCCACGGCACGAACCCCCGCACGGCGCATTGCTACAGTTCGCTCGATAAACATCATGAGTCTCACCTCTGGTCTGCACGATGCACCTGCGCCCGAAATGGCGCCACGCGCCGGCGCCTCTCACTGGTTCCGGTGGTACTACGTGCCGATTGCCATCGTCGCGCTGCTGCTGGCGGGGCTGGTGATCTTCGTCACCGTGCAGCCGATCCAGGTGCTGCCGCGCATGACGCTGGCGCCAGGTTTCTCGCTGATTGACGAGAGTGGGGCGCGGCTGACGAGTGAGGACCTGCGCGGCACGATCACGCTCTACAACTTTACCTACACGAACTGCGGCGAGGAGTGCCCCGCCACCGGCGCAAGCATGGCGGCGATCCAGCAGCGCTTGGCCGCCGAGGATGCGCTTGGCATTCCCCTACAGTTGGTGACGATCTCGTTTGACCCCGAGCGCGACACACCCGCAGCGCTGAGCGCGTGGCTGGCCGAGCACGACACCGGCGCGCTGCCTTGGACGGCGGTAACCGGCGCGCCAGACCGCCTGAAGAACATCATCGGCGCCGGATTCAGCACGTACTACACGCAAGACGCAGACGGTTCGTTCACCTTCGACCCAATGTTCGTGCTGGTGGACGGCGCAGGCATCATCCGCACTCGCTACCGCACCGCCACGCCCGACCCCGAGACGGTGGCCCGCGACCTGGGGCTGATCACGCGCGAAGTCGCAAACAGCGGCGGACCGCAGAAGCTGGCCTACGACGCCGCCCACCTCTTCCTCTGTTATCCCGACTGACTCGGTTTCGCAACGGAATCGACTGCGGTCACCCTGTGGCAGCCAAGGAAGCAAGGATGGAATCCTCAGATTCCATCGTGAAGTAGATAGAGCAACCCGACTAGAAAGCTGTGCGCAGAGCCATGAGCTCGCAAGCGCCCTCTACTCCGCCCTCCACTCCACCCTCCGCTGCAGAGCCGCAGCCGCCGCCCGAAGCGCCACGCCCCACGCCGGCCGCACGCGGCGGTCGCTCGCGCTGGCTCACCCTGGCAATTGCGCTGGGTGCAGTCGCGCTTGTGGTGGCGCTGGGCAGCTGGCTGGTGACGCGCATGCGCGCGCCCGAGTTGCACGGCACCGTGCTGCAGGCGCCCGACGCCATCAGTGACGTCACGCTCATCGGCACAGACAACCAGCCCGTACGCCTGAGCGACCTGCAGGGCAAGTGGGCCGCCCTCTACTTCGGCTATACCTTCTGCCCGGACGTCTGCCCCACCACACTCGCCGACCTGGATGCCATGGTCGAGCAGTTGGGCAACCGCGCCGACGACATCCAGGTCGCCTTTGTCTCGATTGACCCCGCGCGCGACACACCCGAGCGTATGGCCCAATACCTCGCCTACTTCAACCCCTCATTCCTTGGGCTCACGGGCGACGCGCAGAGCATCAACGCCGCCGCCACGCAGTTTGGCGTCTTCTACGAGGCGCGCGAAGTCGAGGGCGCCTCCGGTTACCTGATGGATCACACCAGCACCGTCGTCCTGGTGGACCCGGAAGGACGCGCCCGCATGGTCTTCCCCTACGGCGTTTCGGGCAAGGACATGGCCGACGACGTGCGCTACATGATGCGACGCAGTTAACCCTCAGGGCGGCTTGCAGGGAAACGCCGCTCTGCATCCGGTTTTGATGGGCCTGGCCGTGCAGTGGAAGCCCGCGGGGTCTTAGCAGCCCCCAGTAGCAAGGAGACAGCCGCAGTGAACCTTCGAGATCCCAAAACGCCCATGGGTACTGTCGCAATTCTCGTCATCTTCGTCGTTATGCTGGTTGCGCTGTGGATGAATGCCTTCTTCCTCCTGCTCTCGCGAGGTGTGACCCAATGAGCGATCACTCGACACCGGCAGCTGACCCCACAGCCGAAGCCGGGCTACACGTTGAATTTTGGGAAGGGCTCTGGATCCGCATCTCGCTGGTGGTAATTGCTGTCTTCGTCACGGCGCTGACGCTGGCGGCGGTGCTTGGCAACATCCAGGTGCCCGGTGTGGGTGGCCGCGTGGACCCGAACGCGCTCGACGCCGAGGGCAGCCGCTTTGCCGACCCCGGCGTGCGCGAGCTGGCTCCCGGCAAGTACGAGGTCTACGTTGTGGCGCAGGCGTGGGCCTTCAATCCGAACCCGATCGTGGTTCCCGAGGATTCGGAAGTCACCTTCTACGCCACCAGCCGCGACATCCAGCACGGCTTCAAGGTGATCGACACCAACATCAACATGATGCTGCTGCCAGGCCAGATCTCGACGCTGAAGGCCGTCTTCGACGAACCGGGCACCTACAACATTATTTGCCACGAGTACTGCGGCATCGCGCACCACACGATGTACGGCCAGATCATCGTTGAGCCAGCTGACGGCGCCGCTGACGCGCCCGAGAATTGAGAGGATAGTCACCATGGCTGTCAAGACCATGCATATGCCTGCAACGCAGCCGGCGCGCGCTGCCGTGTTGCTGGGTGAAAACGACGTGCGCACCGTGCGCCGCATCACCGCCGTCTCGATTGGCGTGGCGATGTCTGCCCTCTTTGTGGGCGCAACGCTGGGCGTCTTCCAGGGCATGGAGCATGCCGGCTTCGACTGGTACTACCTGCTCAAGCCGCTCTTCATCAAGTCCTACTACCAAGGCCTGACGCTGCACGGCGTCCTCAATGCCCTGGTCTGGACCACCTTCTTCATCGTTGGCCTGTTGACCTACAACACAGTGCACACGCTCAAGCGCCCGCTGCGCTACCCGTGGGTGAGCTGGCTGGGTCTGATTCTGATGATCACCGGCCTGCTGCTCGCCGCCTATCCGCTCCTGGCAAACCTGGCCACCGTACTCTACACCTTCTACCCGCCGCTGCTGGCCGACTGGACCTTCTACGTTGGCCTGACGCTGGTGGTTGTAGGCTCGTGGATCATGGGCTACAGTCTCTACTTCACGCACTGGGCGTGGCGCAAGGAGAACCCCGGCGTTGCCACCCCCTTTGTGGCGCAGGCCTCTACGATCACGATGATCCTGTGGCAGCTGGCCACGCTGGGCGTTGCCGCCGAGATTCTCTTCCTGATTCTGCCCTGGTCGTTCGGCTGGATCGAAGGCACCGACCCGCTGCTGGCGCGCTCGCTCTTCTGGTACTTTGGCCACCCGCTCGTCTACTTCTGGCTGCTGCCCGCCTACATCTCGTGGTACGGCATGCTGCCGGCGCAGACGAACGGCAAGATGTTCAGCGACCCGCTGGCGCGCTTCGTCTTCTGGAGCTTCCTGCTCTTCTCGACGCCGGTTGGCTTCCACCACCAGTACACCGACCCCGGCATCCCCGAAGGTTGGAAATACCTGCACATGCTCTTCACGATGGGCGTCGGCTTCCCCAGCCTGCTCACTGCCTTTACGGTGGTGGCGTCGCTGGAGATTGGCGGCCGCGCCCGCGGCGGCAAGGGCTTCTTCGGCTGGATCCCGCGCCTCAACTGGGGCAACGCCTCGTACACGGCGCAGAACCTGGCCATGATCCTCTTCGTCTTCGGTGGCATCGGCGGCCTGATCAATGCCTCGTACAACCTGAACCTGCTCGTCCACAACACGGCGTGGATCCCGGGCCACTTCCACCTGACGGTGGGCTCGGCCACCACCCTCACCTTCATGGGCATTGCCTACTGGCTGGTGCCCAGGCTCTCGGGCCGCAATCTCTTCAGCAACAAGCTGGCGCTGGCGCAGGCGTGGACCTGGTTCTTTGGCATGCTGCTCTTCGGCAACGGCTACCACGCCATGGGCCTTTACTACGGCGCGCCCCGCCGCACCATGCTCGGCGCTGTGCCCTACTTTGACCCGCGCTGGCAGCCCTTCCTGTGGGAATCGCTGGTGGGCGTGACGCTGCTGGCCATCAGCGCCGTGCTCTTCTTTACGGTGATCATCGGCACGCTGATGAGCGCCAAGTCGAAGACGCCGGTGGAGATGCCGATTGCCGTGCCGGCCGAGCCGACGGTTGTGCCCAAGTGGCTGGACAACTACGCGCCGTGGGTGTGGGGCGCCGTGGCGCTGGTGACGATCTCGTACGGCCCCATGCTCTTCCAGTTGGTGCGCAACATCCAGCTGCACGCCCCTCCCGGCGGCCTGAAGTTCTGGTAGCCCCCGCACCCAACCCAGCAACAAATACGGCGGCCGGATCATCCGATCCGGCCGCCGCTCTATCCCTCGATCCTCGATCCTCGATCCTCGATCGGCAGTTCTCTCGCTTCTCGATTCTCGATTCTCGATGCCCCTAATAGTCGCTGCTGAGCTCGTCCGGCCGGGGCAGCGGCACACGCGCGGCCACGGCGGCGACCACCTCGTCGCCGCTGGTTTCGATCGGCTTGTCGGTTACGTCCACCGTCGAGAAGCCGTGGCGGAAGACAAAGTGGTTGTACTGGCGCAGCTCTTCGATGATGCCGTCGCGGTTGGTGTAGAGTCCCTCGCTGCTGGTGCCCAGCCGCTGCTGCCGCCACTTGCGGTGCGCCATCAACTGCGCCGGCGCAATCTGCAGCGCGACCACGCGCCGCTTGTCCACCTTGAAGAGCTCTTCGGGCGGCGGCACGTAGGGCACCATGGGGATGTTCGAGACCTTCCAGCCGATGATCGCCAGGTACATGCTCAGCGGCGTCTTGCCGCAGCGCGAGGGGCCAAGCAGCACAATATCGGCGTGCACCAGTTCCTCGGCGCGCTTGCCGTCATCGTGCGAGACGGTGAACTCGATCGCCTCCACGCGGCGGAAATAGGCGATCTGCTGCTGGCGGTAGAGGCCGGGCACGCCCAGCGGCTGCTGCTCCAGCTCCTCGCTCAGGTGCTGGATGAGCGGGCCCGCCAGGTCGAAGGCAAAGACGCCATGCTCGTTGGCGCGCTTGACCACATGCTCGCGCAGCTTGCGGTTGACCATGGTGTGCAGGATGCTGCCCTGCGCCGCCGCCGCCAGCTGCACCGCCTCGTCGATCTCCTCGATCGAGGCGACGTTGCTGATGATGTGGATGGGCGCCTGCACGCGGAACTGGGCGAGCACCGTGCGCGCGAGCAGCTCGCCCGTGGCGCCCAGGCCGCCCGAGAGCACATAGATCGGCGCGCCGGGCAGCGGCGCCGGGAAGCGTGCGGAATCGAGACCCATGGCCCCATTCTACCAGATTGTGCCAGCACGCAGAGGGCACGTACCCGGAGGAGAAAACACAGCATAGACAGTACACGGAAACAACGGAAAAAGCAGGAAAAGCAACAGTCTATCGCACCGAAACCTGGCCCAATCGTGTCTGCTCAGCCAACAACCTCTGTTGTTTCCGTCGTTTCCGTGTACCGTCTATGCTGTGAAGAAGCGAAAGGAGGCGTCATGAATCAGAAGCAGAGCGCAGTGCGCGGGCTGGGCGAACCGCACGTCTTTGTGGCGTGGCCGAAGATGGGCGGCTGGTTGAGCTATACGCCCGACGGCGGACTGCTCGTCGTCACCGGCTTTGCGGGCATCAAGCTCTACGAAACAGGGGCCTGGGCGCCGGTGGCCGAGCTGCAGGGGCACACGCAGGCGATCGCCGCCGGCGCCATCCGCGGCGACGGCCGGCTGCTGGCTACCGCCTCGACCGACAGCTCGGTGCGCCTCTGGTCGCTGCCCGACGGCGCGCCGCTGGCCACCCTGCCGCTGCACAAGAAGACCGCGGCCGCCGTCGCCCTCTCGCCGGCGGGCGACCTGCTCGCCTCGGGCGGCTACGATGCGCGCGTACAGCTCTACGATTTGCAGGCGGGAGCGCCGCGCGCCACGCTCAAGGGGCACCCCGGCAACGTCGTCTCGCTGCGCTTTGCGCCCGATGGCGGCAGGCTGGCCTCGGGCGGGCTGGGGAGCGAGGCCTTTGTGTGGGAGACCGGCCCCGGCGCGCCCATCACGCCCCTGCTGCGGCTGGGCGGCCACAAGGCGATGAGCGCGATTCTGGGCTGGCGCGACGGCACGCTGCTCACCACCGACTACGGCGCCACGCTGCGCACGTGGAGCGCGACCGACGGCGTGCTACTCGCCACCACGCAGCTCGACGTGCCCACCGTCACCGCGGCGGCCTTCGCGCCCGCCGGCGCCACGCTCGCCGCCACCGCGCCGCACACCATCGCCCTCTTCGCCACCGGCGCAGCCGATACCAGCGCGTGGGAGCTGATCGACACCATCTCGCTGCCGATCAAGGGAGTCTACGCCGCAAGCTGGAGCCCGGACGGCTCACAGCTCGCCGTCAGCGGCGCCGACGGCAAGGTGCGCATCTACCCCGTGCTGCTCGCCTGACGCGCCAAACAGGACGTTCGTCCCTGGAAAAACGAGGCGGTCGCCCGTTGACGCGGCGCGTTATTGAGCGTAGCATGGAGGGCAGCATCATGGGTTGAGGGCAGCCGACCAGCCGCCTTCCCCACAATCAAATACACACCATCAAGGAGGATGGAATGTACTCGAATATCCTTGTCCCTCTCGACGGTTCCCCCCGTGCCGAGCGGATTCTGCCCTATGTGGAAGAGCTGGCGAAGAAGTTCGGCGCCCGCATCACGCTCATGCAGGTGGTCGAGCCGGCCGTGGCTATGGTTTCGCCCTACGACATTGCGCCCTACAACGCGCTCGAGGAGCAGCAGCGCCAGGTGGAACTGGCACGCACCTATCTGGCGGGCCAGGAGGGCTCCTTCCGCACCAAGGGCATCAACGCCCGCAGCTGCGTCGAGAGCGGCCCGATTGTCTACACGATCATCACCGTGGCCGAACGCGAGGGGTGCGACCTGATCGCCATGGCCAGCCACGGCCGCTCGGGAATTCCGCGTGTCTTCTACGGCAGCGTCGCCGCCGGTGTGCTCCATCGCGCCGACAGGCCGCTGCTCCTCATTCGCGCCCAGAACGGCCTCTGACGCACTCCCGCCTGGGAGTCTACGGGGCCGGGCCACCGGCGCACCTTGCCCTGCGGGGTGGAGTTGAGCATGAAGTATGTCTACGGCCCCATCCCCTCACGCCGATTGGGCCGCTCGCTGGGGGTAGACCCCATCCCGCTCAAAACATGCAACTGGAACTGCGTCTACTGCCAGTTGGGGCGCACCGCGCCGCTGATCAACGAGCGGCGCGAGTGGGAGCCACGCACCGCAATCCTGGATGAAGTGCGCGCGGCCGTCGCCGCCCACCCGCCGGGCACCATCGATTACGTCTCGTTTGTCGGTTCCGGCGAGCCCACGCTGCACAGCGGTCTGGGTTGGATGGTGCGCGCCGTCAAGCAGTTCACCGCGCTGCCCGTCGCCGTGATCACAAACGGCGCGCTGCTCGCACAAGCCGACGTGCGCGACGACCTGCTCGCCGCCGACGTCGTCATGCCCACGCTCAGCGCCGGCGACGAAGCGCTCTTCCGCCGTATCCACCGCCCCCACCCCGACCTCTCGCTGGCCGCCATGCTCGATGGGCTGGTGGCCTTCCGCGCCGCGTTCAGCGGGCAGCTCTGGCTCGAAGTGATGCTCATCGCCGGCGTCAACGACGACGAGGCCGCGCTGCAGATGCTGGCGGCGGCAATTGGCCGCGTACGCCCCGATCAGGTACATTTGGTGCTGCCCGACCGCCCCGCCACAGAACCATGGGTGGTTGGCCCCGGCGCCGACGGCATCATGCGCGCCACGGCCCTGCTGGGCGCGGTGGCGGCGGTGGTGCCGCCCTCGGGCATACGCTTCGACCTCACGGGCCACGCCTCGCTCGAGGAGGCAGTGCTGGCGATCCTGCAGCGCCATCCCATGAGCGAGGCGCAGTTGGCCGAGGCGCTAGCCGGCGAAAGCCCCGCCCGCGTCGACGCGCTGCACCGCACCCTCCCGGCCGGCGGCGCACGCCTGGTCGACAGCCACGGCGTGCTCTTCTGGACGGTTGACGACCAGCGCTTTGTCCGCAACGGCGCCGGGCAGGCAGCGGACGCCGACCCCACGCTGCACAGGCAGGTGCGCTAAACTCATGCAGCGATGAATCCTCAGATTTCATCGCCATATCCCCCTGGAACTACGAATGTGCCGGCGTAGCTCCCAACTCCGGAGCACGATAGATGGTTGACTGGTTTGTCGGCCTTTCGGCCGTGATGCAGGCGTTAGTCGCCACGATCTTCACGTGGGGCGTCACTGCGCTGGGCGCGGCGGGCGTCTTCTTCTTCCAGACGGTCGAGCGACGGGTGCTGGATGCCATGCTGGGCTTCACGGCCGGCGTGATGCTGGCAGCCTCCTTCTGGTCGCTGCTGGCGCCGGCAATCGCCATGGCCGAGCTCAACGGCGACATTGGCTGGGTGCCGGCGGTGATTGGCTTTCTGCTCGGCGGTGTCACCCTCTTTGCGGTGGACAAGGTGCTGCCCCACCTGCATCTCGACTTCCCGGTGGAGCAGACGGAAGGCGTGCCGACTTCGTGGAAGCGCAGCGTGCTGCTGGTGACGGCGATCACGCTGCACAACATCCCCGAAGGTCTGGCTGTGGGTGTGGCCTTTGGCGCCGTGGCCATGAACGCGCCGGGCGCGACGTTGGCTTCGGCGGTGGCACTGGCGATCGGTATCGGCCTGCAGAACTTCCCCGAAGGCTTCGCGGTTTCGGCGCCGCTGCGGCGCGACGGCATGGCGCCGCGCAAGGCCTTCCTCTACGGCCAGGCCTCGGCGCTGGTAGAGCCGGTGGCGGCTGTGCTGGGTGCGCTGCTGGTGGTTTCGATCAGCGCCGTGCTGCCCTATGCGCTGGCCTTTGCCGCCGGCGCCATGATCTTTGTGGTGGTGGAAGAGCTGATCCCCGAATCGCAGTTGGGCGCCCACGCCGACATCGCGACGCTGAGCGCCCTGGGCGGCTTCGCCCTGATGATGGTCCTCGACGTGGCCCTGGGCTAACATCCAAAAAGTACACGGAAACGACGGAAACAACGGGAACTGCGCTGTTCAGTCTCTCGATCGTGCGAGTTCGATACGATCGCGAGACTGCCCAGCGCAGTTCCCGTTGTTTCCGTTTTTTCCGTGTACAGTCCGCTTTTCTACTCCCTTACCCCCAGCAGCAGCTGCGCCGCCGCCCGGTAGGGATCGATCGCGTGCACGCGCACGGCCTCGACCATGGCATCCAGCCCGCCCGCCGGCATGGCTGCCTGAATGCGTCGGTTGAGTTCGGCGCGCACAATCGACTCGACAAGGTGGGCCACGCGCAGCTGCTCGCGCACCACCTTCTCGCCCGAACTCTCGAGCCAGGCGCGGTGCAGCTCCACACGATCGCGCAGCGCGTCCACGCCCTCGCCCTCGGCGGCCACCGTCTTGAGCACGCGCACCTTCCAGTGCGCCTGGCCGCTCTGAAGCGAAGAATCGTCGGCTTCCGCGTGGCTGTCGGGGTGGCCGGAATGGTGGGCAGGGTCGGCGGCGGCCGGTTCGGGCGAACCCACGCGCAGCAACTGGCCGTGGTGGCGCACCAGGCGCGGGCCGTCGCCCTCGATCTCGAGCATCATCTCGAGCGCCTTCACGGTTCGGTCGGCGCCCGGCCGGTCCACCTTGTTCACCACCAGAATGTCGGCAATCTCGAGGATGCCGGCCTTGATTGCCTGCACGTCGTCGCCCAGTCCCGGCGCCTCGATCACCAGCGTGGTGTGCGCTGTGCTGGCGATCTCCACCTCGGCCTGGCCCACGCCCACCGTTTCGACCAGAATGCGGTCAAAGCCCGCCGCGTCGAGCAGCAGAACCACGTCGTTCGTGGTCTTGCTCAGCCCGCCCAGGCTGCCGCGCGTGGCCATGCTGCGCATAAAGACGCCGCTGTCGCCGCTGAGCGCACGCATGCGCACACGGTCGCCCAGCAGCGCGCCGCCGGTGAAGGGGCTGGTGGGGTCGATGGCGACAATCGCGACCGTCTGGCCGGCGCGGCGCCAGGCCTGCGCCAGCGCCGTGACGAGCGTCGATTTGCCCGTGCCCGGCGCGCCCGTGACGCCGACAATGTGGGCGCGCCCGGTCTGCGGGTAGAGCGCCGAGAGCAGCGCCGGGGCGTCGGCGTGCTGGTTTTCGACGCGCGTGATCACACGCGCCAGGGCCAGCCTGTCGCCTGCGCGCAGCCCATCCAGCAGCGCAGCCCCGGCCGGCGAGAGCGGCTGCGGCTCTCCCAGCGGGGCGGCTTCGTTTGTCACAGGCAGCCCCATTCAGGCCGGCGCCTGTACATGGTCGCGGATAAAGCCGATATACTGCTCGGACGAGGTGCCGGGGCCAAAGACGCCGCCGATGCCCGCATCCTTCAGGCGCAGGCTGTCTTCTTCGGGGATGATGCCGCCGACGACCACCAGCACCTGGTCCTGCCCCTGTGCACGCAGCAGCTCCACCACGCGCGGGCAGAGCGTCATGTGTGCGCCGCTGAGAATGCTCAGCCCCACCACGTCGACGTCTTCCTGCAGCGCCGCTTCGGCGATCATCTGCGGCGTCTGGCGAATCCCGGTGTAGATCACTTCGAAGCCGGCGTCGCGCAGCATACGCGCCACCACCTTTGCGCCCCGGTCATGCCCGTCGAGCCCGGGCTTGGCAACCAGCACGCGAATCTTGCGCTCGCTCATGTCGTTTCCTTCCTCAATGTTTCGTGGGCGCGCCCGAAAGAGCTGCCCGGCCGGCGCCCCGCGCTGCATGTGCGGCGCACGCCCACCGCAGGTGAGTCTACCACACGCGCGCTGCGTCCACAGGTGACAGGTGTACGCACCTTTGTCCCGGCGTCAGGCGTGGGCGGCAGCGGAGAGGCTGGCCTGTGCTAAACTGCGATCGAGGATCGAGGATCGAGGCGGGTGATCGGCTGCGGTCAGCGATGCCTCCCAGCGTTTCACTTGACCGCCACGCGCCACCTCGATCCTCGATCGCTTTTCGCCGTTGATATCCCTGGAGTCCGCATGCCACATCCCGCCCCCACTATCCTGACCCCAACCTCCACGCCGGGGGAGTACGTGGCGCGGGCTCGCGCGCTGGCGCCGACCTTCGTCGCGCGCGCACCCGCCAACGACCGCGCCGGCGCCTTTGCCGCCGCCAACATCGCCGACCTGCGCGCGGCAGGCTTTGCCGCTCTGCCCGTGCCCACCGAACTGGGCGGCGCCGGCGCGCGCCTGCTCGAGAGCGTGCGCGTGGTCGAGGAGGTCGCGCGCGGCGACGGATCGACCGCGCTCTGCTTCACGATGCACATCCAGACGCTGGGCCATGCCGCCGAAGCGCGCGCCTGGCAGCCCGAACTCTTCGCCCACATCTGCCGCGCCGCCGTGCAGGAGGGCGCGCTGCTCAACGCCGTGGCCAGCGAGGCCGAACTGGGCAGCCCCAGCCGCGGCGGCCGCCCCGCTACCACCGCTACCCCCGAACGCGACCGCGACGGCGACCTCGTCGCCTGGCGCATCAACGGCCGCAAGACCTGGGCCAGCATGAGCCCCGCGCTGACCTGGATGATCGTCCCTGCCGCGCTGGCTGCCACGCCGGAGCACGGCGCCGAAGCAACGGCGCGTTTCCTCGTCGCCAACGACGCCGCCGCCGGCGTCACGATCGAGGAGACGTGGGACGCGCTGGGGATGCGCGCCACCGGCTCGCACGATGTGCTGCTGCGCGACGTGCGCGTGCCGGCCGCCCACCTGCTCTCCGAAGGCTCGGAGAGTGCAGGCGGCAAGGGCGCGCCCGTCAACGCCTGGTTCATGCTCACGGTGAGCGCGGTCTATGTGGGCATCGCCCAGGCGGCGGTGGAGGCGGCGGCGCGCTTTGCCCTGCAGCGGGTGCCCACTGCGCTGGGCAAGCCAATCGCCGAGACCGAAACCGTGCAGCGTCGCCTGGGCCAGGCCGACTTCCTGGTGCAGCAGGCGCGCCTGCTCCTGCACCACGTCGCCGGGCGCTGGGACGCCGAGCCGGCGGCGCGGCTCGGCCTGACGCAGGCGGTGAACATCGCCAAGGTCACCTGCACGAACAACGCCGTCGAGGCGGTGGACCACTGCATGCGCGTCGCCGGCGGCTCGGCGATGTTCCGCGAGCTACCGCTCGAGCGCTACTACCGCGACGTGCGCGCCGGCCTCAACCACCCGATCAACGACGACCTGGCCTGGCTCACCCTGGGCCGCGCCGCCCTCGCCGCCGCGGCCGCCGAGAGCTAGCGACGTCTCCACTCCAGAACGCAAAGCGCCCGGGCGAGTTCAGATTCGCCCGGGCGCTCTTTGTGCGGCGGCGGTGAGGCTACTCGGCGGCCGGTTCCAGGCGCAGCAGGTCGCCCTGCACCTGGTCACGGCCAAAGCTCATCGGCAGGTACTCCACGCGCTGGTGGCGTGCGATCAAGTCGTCGTAGTGGCCGCTTAGCAGGTTGCCCGACTGCCCCGTCGTCGTCATGAAGAGGCTGCGGTTGAGATCCTGCAGGTCCACAATCTGGCGGTAGCCGGGCACGTGGTACTGGCTGTAGAGCTCCTCGCGCTCGACCGGGGCAACGTTGACTGTGTCGTCGTCGCCACCGTTGGCGATGCTGCGGTGGAAGAAGCGGCGCAGCATTGCAACGTCGCTGAAGGGGCGGTGCGGGTACTGCGTCTGATGCACGGTGCCCCACTGCCAGCGCGCCATGTTGTTGCCCATCTCCTCGCCCAGCGCGTCGAGCGCGCGGTCGAGCGCCACCAGCGCCGTCTGCTCGCAGCTCTCGAGCGGCGGGGTCAGCACGTTGTCGCACCAGATCGCGCCCAGCGCCTCGTCGCCCAGCAGGTTCTGCACAAAGAGCGGGTGAGATCGCGTGATCATCTCGTCATAGGTCGGCCCCGAGAGGTCATCCTCGATCAGCGCCCGCTCGAGGGCGATGCGCCAGGCGATGTAGATCGCCGCCGCCGCGCTCTCCTGCGTCGAGGCGCCGTCCCACTCCTGCAGCAGGGCGATGGCCTGCTGCTGCCGCTCGCTGGTCCCGCTCAGGCCGCTCAGGAAGGGGAGCAGCGTGCGCACCTGGGCGCTGCTCTGGTCGCTCTGGATCGCCACCATCTCGTCGCGCGAGATGCGGGCGTCGCCGCTACTGTACTGCTCGATCAGCTCAACGATGCGCTCGGCGCGGAAGGGTTCGGACCAGTCGTTGCCGATCAGGTAGGGGTACTCGTCGCCGACCACGCGGTTGTTGGCGGTGGCTACGTAGCCCTGCGCCGGGTTCAGGCTCTGCGGCAGCTCCTCGAAAGGGATGTAGCGCTCCCAGGTCGTGTCGTCCACCCAGCCCGGGGTGGGCAGCATGCCGTCGCCGGCGCGCCGAATAGGGATGCGCCCCGGCACAAAGTTGCCGATGTTGCCCTCGACGTCGGCGTAGACGAAGTTCTGGCTGGGCGCGACGTAGGCGCGCATCGCCTCGCTGAACTCCTCCCAGTTCTGGGCATAGTTGATGCGCAGGAAAGCGTCGAACGACGTGTCATCGGGGTCAAGCGCCGTCCAGCGCAGCGAGACGGGCGAAACCGCCGAACTGACGTCGCTGACGAGCGGGCCGTGGCGCGTCCAGCGCGCCGCCCAGTGGATCGGCTGCTCTTGCCCGTCGACCAGAATCTCTTCCTCAAAGACCTGCAGGTCCTCCCAGGCGCCATTCACCTCCACCTGGTTGGGGTTTGCCGGATTGATGCGCTCGAGGTAGAGGTCCTGCACGTCGGGGTTGACGTTGGTAACGCCCCAGGCGATGCTCTGGTTGTGGCCGGTAGGGAAGAGCGGCAGCGAGGGGAAGGTGGCGCCTGTCACGTGCAGGCGGTCGCCCTGCAGCTCGGCCAGGTACCAGATCGCAGGGATCGAGGTAGCCAGGTGCGGGTCGTTGGCGAGCATGGGCAGCCCGGTTTCGGTGCGGCTGCCATGGATGACCCAGTTGTTGCTGCCCTGTTCGGTGCCGGTGAGGCCGAGCCGGCGCCGAATCTGGTTCTGCACGGTAAAGAGGCCGTCGATCGTCGCCGCGTCCAGCGCATCGGGCGGCAGCGTGTTGACGCCCTCTTCGGGGTAGGCGGGCAGGATCTGGGCCGCACGCTCGGCACCCAGCTGCGCGGTGAGCTGGGCGCGCAGCAGCTCCAGCTCGTAGTCGCCGCCCAGGTCGTACTGCATCATCTTCATCCAGACGAGCGAATCGTAGACCGTCCACGGTTCGGGCTTGAAGCCAAGCACAATGAACTCGGGCGGCAGACGGTGGCCTTCGTCGATCCAGGCGTTGACGCCGGCGGCGTAGGCGTTCAGCGTGGCCTGCCCCTCGGGCGAGATCGCATCCCATGCCGTGATCGAGACGCGGCGGTAGCCCATGGTGCGCTGGTACTTGTCGATATCGAGCGTGGCGTCGCCCAGCACCTCCGAGAGGCGGCCGTTGCCGATGCGGCGGTTCATCTCCATCTGCCACATGCGGTCCTGCGCATGCACGTAGCCGAGGCCGAAGACGGCGTCGAGGTCGGTTCCGCCAAAGATGTGGGGCACTCCGTTGGCGTCGCGCACAATCTCCACTGGGCCGCTCAGCCCAGCCACGCGCACAGTGCCGCTGGTGGTGGGCAGGGAGCCGCGCAGATAAAGCCAGCCGCCCAGCAGCGCGAGAAGAAGCAGAAGCAGCAGCCCAGCCAGGCCGTAGAGCAGAGCGCGGCGCATTGGGTCTCGATTCGGGTGGAGTCGGTTGTGGGAAGGGAGCGCGTACGCCATGCGACAGACGCACGCATGGCCATTATAGGCGAGCGCTTGCCGCCCGGCAACCGCGCCCGCACAGCGCCGGATCATTGCTTGGACGTGGCTGAAACCGCAGCAAGTTTGCCACCTTGCGCCCGGCGAACGGCGGTTGACAGCATCGGCCCTTCTGCTATACTGAGAATAGTTTCCTGTGGTGCAAGATTTCCCATCCCGCAGACGACCCCCCGGTTGCGGGACGCTCCCAGTGCGCGCCGAGCGTGCCTGTGCTGCTCCTGTGCACCCGCCACGCCCTGCCTGTGCAGTCGCTCCAACATTTGCCTCCTGCAGCTGACGCCCGCGGTTGCGCCGCGCAGCCATGCCGCGCGCCGCTGCTCTCCTTGCCTCCCCATCGTACCTGGCGCTTCGGCGTCAGGTCGTCCCAGCACAATTGCGGTCTCGCCCCAGACGCAAGGACGAACGGCTCGTCATGACCCCGTCACCCAGCGCACCTGACAAATCCAGCGCGCTGCTCTGGATGGAGAACGTCACCAAGTCCTTCCCCGGCGTGCAGGCGCTGGACAAGGTGAACCTGCACGTGCACGGCGGCGAAATCCTGGGGCTGATTGGCCAGAACGGCGCCGGCAAGTCGACGCTGATGAAGATTCTCTCCGGCGTCTACCCCATCGACCAGGGCACAATCTCGCTCGAGGGCAAGCCTGTCCAGATTCACAACCCGCACCACGCGCAAGAGTTGGGCATCTCGATCATCTATCAGGAGCTCAACCTGATGCCCAACCTGTCGGTGATGGAGAATGTCTTCATCGGCCGCCAGCCCGGGCCGCCCGTCTTCTTTTCGCGCCGCGCCACCGAAGTGGCCACGCAGAAGATCCTCGACCGGCTGCAGGTAAACCTGCGCCCCAACGCCGTCGTGCGCTCGCTCTCGGTGGCCGAGCAGCAGATGGTGGAGATTGCCAAGGCGATCTCGCGCGACGTCAAGGTCATCATCATGGATGAACCGACCTCGTCGCTGAGCGAGACCGAGGTCAAGACGCTCTACGGCATCATGCGCGACCTCAAGGCGCAGGGCATGGGCGTCATCTTCATCTCGCACCGGCTCGAGGAGGTGCTCGAGATCTGCGACCGAGTGACGGTGCTGCGTGACGGCCGCCACGTCGGCGACATCGACATCCGCCAGCCGAATGGCGCGCCGGTGGCCACGCCCGTTACCAAGAGCGACCTGATCCGGCTCATGGTCGGGCGCTCGCTCGAAACCTACTTCCACGCCGGCAAGGCCGACGGCGCCGACGTCGCCCACGACACCGTGCTCGAGGTGCGCAACATCTACCGGCGCGGCAACGAGCTCGACCCCAACGCCGAGGTGCTCAAGGATGTGAGCCTGGCGCTGCGGCGTGGCGAGATTCTGGGCATTGCCGGGCTGGTGGGCGCCGGCCGCACCGAGCTGGTGCGCACCATCTTCGGCGCCGATCCGCGCGTCTCGGGCGAGGTGCTTGTAGAGGGCAAGCCGGCGCAGATCCGCTCGCCGCAAGATGCGATTGCGCTGGGCATCGGCCTGCTGCCGGAAGACCGCAAGGGGCAGGGGCTGATTCTGCCCCAGACCGTGCGCACCAACATGACGCTGGCCACGCTGCGCGCGCTCAGCCGCTTTGGCTTTGTGCGCGGCGGCGACGAGCGCGCCGCCGTCAACAACTACATCCGCCGCTTCTCCATCCGCACCCCCAGCCAGGAGCAGATGGTGGTGAACCTGAGCGGCGGCAACCAGCAGAAGGTTGTGCTTTCGAAATGGCTGATGATGCAGCCGCGCATCATGATCATGGACGAGCCGACGCGCGGCATCGATGTCGGCGCCAAGTCCGAAATCTTCGACCTGATGCACCAACTGGCGCAGAGCGGCATCAGCATCCTGCTGATCTCATCTGAATTCCCCGAACTGCTGGCCATGTGCGACCGCATCGTCTGCATGACCGAAGGGCGCGTCACCGGCGAGCTGAGCCGCGACGAAGCTTCGCTCGAAGCGCTGATGCACTACTGCACCCTGCGCGAACATTCGCTTGTGCGAACAGATGAAGTGCAGGCACCCCGATCAGGAGAACCCGTGTGACCGCCAATCCCGTCGCAGTCCCCGCCGCCGCCAAAGGGCGCAACTGGGTGGCCTTTGCCGGCCAGTTCGGCGCACTGCTCGTCCTCGTCGCGCTCTGCATCATCTTCGCCTGGCTCGAACCGGCCTTCGTCTCGCAGCGCAACCTGCTCAACGTGCTGCGCCAGATCTCCATCTATGGCCTGCTCGCCATCGGCATGACCTTTGTCATCCTCACCGGCGGCATCGACCTTTCGGTGGGTTCGGTGCTGGCGCTGGCCGGGCTGGTCTCTGCCGGCATCTACAAGGGCGCGTTTGGGCTGCTGGCGGCGGGCACGGCGGGCCAAACCGAAGGGTTGGGGCTCTTTGCCGCCATCAGCGGCGCGCTGCTGGTAGGCATCATCGCCGGCCTGCTGCAGGGGTTGGCGATCATCTGGCTCAAGGTGCCCCCCTTCATCGCCACGCTGGGCGGCATCACCGCCTTTCGCGGCCTTGCGCTGCTGCTCTCGGGCGGGCAGCCGATCAGCACCTTCGACGACGCCTACAAGTGGTGGGGCCAGGATTCGGTCTGGATCATTCCGGTGCTGGTGATCGTGCTGCTCGTCTTTGCCGTACTGGGCTGGGTGGTGCTGCGCTACACCCGCTACGGGCGGCACGTCTACGCCGTGGGCGGCAACCCCGAAGCGGCGCGCCTCTCGGGCCTCAATACAAACCGCATCCTCCTCAGCGTCTACGTCATCAGCGGCTTCTTTGCCGGTCTGTCGGGCTTCCTGCTCTCGTCGCGCCTCAACAGCGCCGAGCAGGGCGCCGGCTCGGGCTACGAGCTGACGGTGATCGCCGGCGTCGTGATCGGCGGCACCAGCTTCTCGGGCGGCGTGGGCAATATTCCCGGCACCATGCTCGGCATCCTGCTCATCGGCGTGCTCAGCAATGGGCTAACGCTGTTGCGCGTCTCGCCCTACTGGCAGCAGGTGGTCACCGGCCTGATCATCGTCTTTGCCGTCGCCTTCGACATGTTCGTCAAGCGCCGGCGCGGCTGAGGCAGAGCCGGCTGCGCTGCGCCGGCCATTCCTGCGCGCGGCAGCCTATCCAGCGTCCCTCATCGTTTACGATGTGACACTTTAGTTCAAGCAAGGAGAGTGACGACCATGCAGCATAGTGCAAAGCGACGTCTTTCGTTGGTCTTCAGCCTGTTTGCAGTGCTGGTCCTGCTGGTGGGCTGCGTTGCGCCCACCGCGCCCGCGGCGCCTGCTGCCGAAGAGCCTGCTGCCGAGGAACCCGCTGCCGAGGCCCCAGCCGAAGGGGATACCCTGCAGATTGGTTTCTCGATCCCCGGCATGAGCTTCCCCTTCTTTGTGCACATGGAAAAGCAGTTCCGCGCTGCCGCCGAGGAGCTGGGCGGCATCGAGGTCATCACCTTCGACGGCCAGGATGACACGGCGAAGCAGGCCGCCGACGTCGAGAGCGTGATCACGCAGGGGCTGGACGGCCTCGTCATCAGCCCGCGCACCACCGAAGGTCTGGCTGAGTTCATCCAGCAGGCCGTCGACGCCGGTATCCCCGTCGTCACCGTGGACCGCCGCGCCGAAGGCGTGACGGGCGTTCTGGCCCATGTGGGCGCCGACAACGTGCTGGGCGGCGAGCAGCAGGGCAACACCATCCTCGAGCTCTTCCCCGACGGCGCCAAGCTCATCGAGCTGCTGGGCACCCCGGGCGCTTCGCCGGCGATTGACCGCAGCCTTGGTCTCCACAACGTGATTGACGGCGTCGCAAATATCGAAGTCGTCTGCCAGCAGACGGGCAACTTCAACCGCGACGACGGCCTGAGCGTCACCGAGAACTGCCTGACCGCGAACGCCGACGCCGCCGCGATCGTGGCCGCCAACGACGACATGGCGCTGGGCGCCGTGGAAGCCGTCAAGGCTGCCGGTATGGCGATCCCGATTCTGGGCTACGACGCCCTGCCCGAAGCGCTGCAGGCAATCGACGCCGGCGACCTTCACGGCACCGTCGAGCAGTTCCCCGGCGAGCAGTCGGCCACGGCGCTGCGCACGATTGTCGACTTTATCCGCAACGGCACCGCGCCCGAGAGCGACACCATCTTCATTGCGCCGAAGATGATCACGGCCGACAACTTTGCCGAGGCCGAGCGCCTGGAAGAGGCCGGCGTTCAGTAACGCTCGCCCTGCGCGCCGGCACCGTGCTCCACGCGCGGCGCCGGGCACAGGCAGCGCGCCGTTGAATCCATGATGCAGACGGCGGGCGGGGTGCAAGTGCGCCCCGCCCGCCCTGCAGTGCAACCATGCCCTGCACGCGCAATTGCAAAAAGCAACGCCAAGCACGAATTCAACCGAACCCGAATTGATCCGAACCCGATTGCCGTCCGTTTCGCTCCCATCCCGCCCGCGCCGTGGCGCGGCCCACCTTCGGAGGTCCTCCATGCCTGCCACCTCTGCCACGCAGACCGTCCGCACCGCCCTCGAGGCGGGCCAAGGCGTGCTGCGCCTGGCGCCCACCTGGGTTCCCCGCTCCTTCTGCATCCCCGGCCGTCGCATCAAGCTCGACCCGCGCGACTACTACGCGTTCGGCGCCCACCGCGGCGGCATCGACGAGCGCTGGTTCTCCTCCACCACCAAGGCCGACAACGGCCCGCTCACCACCCCCGACGAGGGGCTGAGCTACATCGTCTGGGAGGAGGGCGGCGCCATTCAGAAGGTGCTGCTCGTCGACGCCGTGGCCGAGCTCGGCGCCGGCCTGCTCGGCGAGCGGCTCTGGAGCGCCTACGGCAAGTGGCCGATCTACTCGAAGTTCTTCGACAACCGCGACCCGCTCCCCCACCACCTGCACCAGCGCGAAGAGCACGCCAGGCTGGTGAACATGCAGCCCAAGCCCGAAGCCTACTTCTACCCGCCGCAACTGAACAACCACGGCGGCACCTTCCCCCACACCTTCTTCGGCCTCGAGCCCGGCACCACCCAGCAGGATGTGCGCCACTGCCTTGAAATCTGGAGCCAGGGCGACAACAAGATCACAAACCTGAGCAAGGCCATGCGCCTGGAGCTGGGCACCGGCTGGTACGTACCCGCCGGCCTGCTCCACGCCCCCGGCAGCCTCTGCACCTATGAGCCGCAGTGGGCAAGCGACGTCTTCGCTATGTTCCAGTCGCTGGTGGCCGAGGTGCCGATCGACTGGGCCTTCCTCGTCAAGAATGTGCCCGCCGACAAGCACCAGGACCTGGACTACCTCGTCTCGATGGTGGACTGGGAAGCCAACACGGTGCCGAACATGAAGCAGGTCTACTTCCGCCCGCCCGTGCCCGTGAGCGATGAGGCAGCGATGAAGGATGCAGGCTACGTAGAGAAGTGGATTACCTACGGCAATGAGTTCTTCGCCGCCAAGGAGTTGACGGTGCAGCCCGGCCGCACCGTCACCATCAAGGACAGCGGGCCGTACGGCTTTATCGCCATGCAGGGGCACGGCACGATCAACGGTCAAACGATCGACACGCCGGCGCTGATCCGCTTTGGCCAACTGACGCACGACGAGTACTTTGTCTCGGCCGGCGCAGCGGCCACGGGCGTCACCATCGCCAACCCCAGCCCCAGCGACCCGATCGTGCTGCTCAAGCACTTCGGCCCCACGCCCGAAGCGCCAACCGCGTAACAGCAACAACATCTGACGCAAGGGCGCCAGGACGCCAGGGAACGCAAGGAAAAGCAAGGAACGACAAGAAGATGCCCGGCCGGGTCGACCCGGCCGGGCATTCTGTTTGTGGCGCGAACTCACAGCTTCGACAACGAACCTTATCAAGCTGTTGCCGTTCCCTGCCGTTCCCTGCTATTCCTGCCGTTCCCTGCTGTTCCTGCTGTTCCTGCTGTTCCTGTGCCTTGCGTTCCCTGGCGTCCTGGCGCCTTTGCGTCAGATGTTGTTGCTGTTGTTCTTGTTACTCGACGGTGAAGGACCAGGTGTAGGGCGCGGCCATCACGGCGGTGGCCTCGAGGCCGGAGACGGTGGCGGTGTAGGCGCCGGGTGCGAGCGGCGCGTTCGGCGTCCAGAGCCACGCCTGCGCGCCCTCCATGGCCACGCTGCCGGCCACGGCCGCGCCGCCGGCGTCGACGACTTCGATCACCGCTGCGCCCTCCTGCGCCGCTGCCGGCACCGAGATCGCCGCGCGCACGGCTTCGACCGGGCCGGTGCTGTCGGCCGCCGGCTCGGTCGCCGTCACCAGCGGGTCGCGCCAGAGCTGCGGGGCGAGCAGGTCATCGGGCGTGTCGCCGCCCCAGTCGGTCGAGGTATTGTCAATCAGCGCCGTGCCGTCGGGCGAGCGCACCACAGTGATTTTGCGGTTGGTGAAGCCCGCAATCGTGCCCCACTGCTCCACCGTCTCCCACGAGCCGCGCGTGTACTTGTACTGCAAGGTCTCGCCGTCCTTCACGGGCAGCGTAATCTCCCAGATGCCGTCACCCACCGGCGACAGGGGCAGCAGCGCCGGGCTGAATGCCACGCCGAAGACGTCGGGGTTGTCGCCGGCGATGTAGATCGTGTCGCCCGGCGGCGTGCCCGGCGGCACGCGCATGCGGAAGGTCACCTCGGCCAGGCTCAACTGCGCAGTCAGGGTGATCGGGTCCGACGGTGCGGAGACATTGAAGCTCGTGTCGACAACGTTGACGGTGTAGCTGTAGGTGTGGCCGGTCGTCACCTGGGTGTCGGTGTAGACATTGCTGGCCTTGGGCACCTCGACCTCGAGTGCGCAGCCCGTTTCGCCGGCGGTGAGGTCGGCGCGGCAGATGCGGAAGTTGTAGAGGTCGCGCGGCCGCGAGATGCGCCAGGCAAAGGCCACGTACTGTGCGGTGGTGGCGACGGCGTCCATGCGGAAGGGCGGTTTGGGCGCTTCGGTATCGTCGCTGGGCAGCACCGAGAGGGTGCCGGGGTCGCTCTCGGTCCAGCTTGCGCCCTGGTTGGTGCTGAAGCGCCAGCGGTAGATGGCGCTGCCCACGGCGCGCGGCCGCAGCGTGGCAGTGTAGACGGCGCCGCCCTCCAGCGTGCCGACGAAGGCGCCAGGCGTCCAGGTATAGTCGGCGGCGCCTTCGGGCAACAGGCCGAGCTCGGCGCGCAGGGCGCCGGCGGCGTTCTCGGTCGCTTCCGCCAGCGTGACGATGCCGCTGATGGGCAGGGTGGAAGTGAGCGCGCTGATCGTGTGGGTCATCGCCAGCGGGCCGCCTAGCGTCGCCGCCTCGATCGGCACGGCGGGCATCGCCGAGACGGGCGCGCTGCGGGCGCTGCTGCGGCCCAGCTCGTCGCGCACCGTTGCCACGTACCAGTAGCTCTGGCCGTTCGTCACCGAAACGTCGTCCAGCTGCGCGTCGGCGGAGGCAGGGAACTCGCCCAGCAGCTCGTAGCCGCCATCGACGGGCGAGCGGTAGATCGTGACGAGCTGGCCGTCGGCGGCGCCCTCGGCGCGCAGTGTCACCACGCCGCCGCCCGCCTCGGCCACCAGTGTGGGGGCAGCGGGCGCGGCCATCTCCACGCCCTCCGCCGTCACCCAGACGCTGAAGCCGGCTGCGCCCACATCAAAGCTGAAGCTGCCGTCCTCGCCCACGCCCAGCTCGGAGTCGGCCTCAAAGGGGTTCTCCAGCAGCGCGCCAAAGGGAATGTGGCCGGTCAGGTTGAGCGCCACGCTTTCGGCCTCGCTGCCGCGGTTGATGGCGACGATCGCCGCGCCCGTCTCATCCTTGCGCAGGTAGACGTAGAGACCGCCCTCGGCCACCAGCGTCGTCCAGTCACCGGCGCGCAGGAAAGAGTGCTGCGTGCGCAGCGCGCCAAGTGTGCGGTAGTGCTGCAGCAGCTCGGCGTCGGCCTGGCGCCAGCTGGGCAGCGCGTCGTAGCCCTCGGCGTCCTCCCACGGGAAGGGCTGGCGGTTGTGCGGGTCGTCGCGCGTGGGGTCGATGCCGAAGCCGGTCAGCCCCACCTCGTCGCCATAGAAGACGGTGGGCGCGCCTGGCAGCGTAAACTGCAGCACGGCCGCCAGCGTCAGGCGGGTGCGCCCGTCCTCGAAGTTGTTCACCGGCTCGAGCGTGGCCTGGTTCACGCCTTCGGTGTCCAGCGCCCGCACCGCACGCTGGATGTCGTGCGAGCTGAGCAGGTTCATCGCCGCCGCGAAGGCCTGCGGCGGGTAGTCCTCCTGCAGCGCGCGCAGGGCGTCGTCGTATTCGGCGGCGTCGAGGGGCGGCAGGTAGGGGTCGGTGGTCTCGGCAAAGGGTGTGCCGCGCACAAAGGCCAACGTGCTGAAGGCGAAGCGGTAGTTCATCGTCGTGTCGAACTCTTCGCCCAGCAGCCGCTCGCGCACCGACGCTTCGGGCCAGGCCTCGGCCACGAGCAGCGCGTCGGGGTGCGCCTCCTTCATCACCGGCCGCCAGAGCTCGAAGAACTTGTCGTTCACCGAGGTCAGCTCGGGCACGGTGTCCACACGCCAGCCCTCGACGGCGGGGTAGTCGAGCCAGAGGTTGGTGATGCCGTCCTCGCCCAGCCAGTTGTCGATCACCAGCTCGCTGGTGGTGTCGGCCTGGGGCAGCGTAGAGACGCCGGCGAAGGCGTGGTAGTTCATGTCGCCGGCGCAGACGCCCGTGCCGGCGGGCCGCGGCTCGAGCCAGCGGTAATAGTCGCGCCACTCGCTCGCCACGTCCTCGCACGCGCCCAGCTCGGGATGGCGCCCATACAGGTCGAACATGGGGCTGTCGGAGGAGGTGTGGTTGGGCACGGCGTCGAGGATCAGCCGCATGCCGTGCGCCTCCACGGCGGCGGCGAATTCGGCGAAGAAGGCCTGGCTCGCCGCTGGGTCATCGCGCACGGCCAGCGTGTCGTCCACCTGGCGGTAGTCAACGGCGTCGTAGCGGTGGTTGGTGCGCGCCTCGTTGATGGGCGTGAAGTAGATGGTGTTCACCCCCAGCTCTTGCAGATAGTCGAGCTTGTCGAGCACGCCCTGCAGGTCACCGCCGTAGAAGGTCGAGTTCCAGGTCGCGCTCCAGGGGTTGGCGGGGTCGAACGGGTCTGGGTCGGGGACAATCGTGTTCCAGGGCGCGATGGCAAAGCTCTCGCCGCGCTCGCTGGGATAGCCGAAGTCGCCGTTCTGCGGGTCGTTGCTTGGGTCGCCGTTGCGGAAACGGTCGGGGAAGATCTGGTAGATGATGGCGTCCTGCGCCCAGGCGGGCACCTCGAAATCGGGGTGGTAGACGTAGAGGTCCCAGCCCGCGTCGGCGGCGGGGCGGCTGTCGCGCGCCTCGCCCGTGCCGCCCAGCCACTGCCCGGCCGTGCTGTCGTCGGCATAGTAGAGGCTGGCGCCGCCGTCGATCAGCTGGAATTTGTAGTTGTGCACCACCGCGGCGCTGCCGGTATTGAGCACCACCTGCCACCAGTCGTACGCACCGTCGCTGCCCACACGCGCCATCGGCAGCGAGAAGCTGCTCTCGGTGGAGAGCGTGTCGACAAGGAGCAGCGCCTGCTCGGCGTCGTTGGCAGCCGTGCGCAGGCGCAGCGTCACCTCCGTGTCGAAGGGCTGCGCGCCGAAGGGGGTGCGGAAGAGGTCGCTGCGGCTGGCGTGGAGCAGGGCGTCGTGATTGAACTGGCCGTCGCCCACGGCGCTGGGCGGTGTGGCCGCGCTCACAGGCGCGCCGTTCACAATCACCGCTTGGCCGGCCACGGTGAGGCCGATGGCGCCCGTCGCGGTGTTGAAGGCGAAGACAACTTCGCTCTCCTCGGGCACGTCGAAGGGGATGTTGGCGCCGTCAAACTCGCCGTTCAGCCCAAAGTTCTCGTCCCACGTGCCGTTGAGGGCGACCTTGAACTCGTAGGAGCCGCGCGGCAGGGTCACCGTCAGCGTGTGGATGCCGTCGCCGTCCTCGTCGCTGCCGGCCACGCCCGCATCGTCCGGCGCCCACGAGGGCAGCCCAATCGCCTGACCAAAGTTGCCGGGAAAGGCGACGATGGTGGGCTCTTCAGGTTCGGCCTGCGCCAGCATCGGCGCCGGCACCAGCAGCGCCAGCAGCAGCAGCGCGAGCGTGCAGACGCGCCAAAGCCGGCCCTGGCGGTCGCTGCGCGGCGCAAGGCGAGAGATGGGTCCGTTCATGAGCGACTCCAGTGGTCTAGAAGGGTGTGAGGGAGTGCCCGGCAGACGGGCATTGGGTGGAACTATAGCACAGAGCCGCCGAGCGTGAGGTGAGCTGCGGCCCGCAACTAGCGCCGCGGCCCCCATGGAGCGGGAAGCCGCGGCGCAAGCAAGCATTCGGCTGTGGAGGGCGCCTGCGGGTGGCGCTAGTTCGTCACCACCACGCGCGTGCCGATGTCGGCCCAGTCGTAGAGCGCCTTCGAAACATCCACAGGCAGGTTGACGCAGCCGTGGCTCACCGGCGTGCCAAAGTCGTTGTGCCAGTAGGCGCCGTGGATGGCAAAGTCGCCGCTGTAGTACATCGTCCAGGGCACGTCGGGCGTGTCGTAGTCGTCGCCGCGCATGTGCGCCTTTTCGTACTTGAGGTAGATGTTGAAGGTGCCCGGCAGCGTGCGCAGCCCGGGGCGGCCGCTGCTCACAGAGGATTCGAGCACAGCCACATCGCCCTGGTAGGCCACCAGCTTCTGGTCCGAGAGGTCGACGGCGATCCAGCGCTCGCCCTCGGGCACGTCGGTGCGAATCAGGGGCGAGGCGTCGGGCGCGCTCGCCGCAGGGGCGGCGTCGGTTTCGGCGGCAGCCGCGAGTGCGCCCAGCTCGGGAGCCGGCTCTGGCGTGCTCGCAGCTGCCTGCGCCAGACTCTCGGCGCTGGTGGCGAGCTCGGGCGCCCGCATCGAGGCCGCCAGCAGCGCCGAGGTGGAGGCGCCGCCGTTGCGCACGATCAGCGGCGAGAAGTACTCGTCGTAGTTGAGGTCGCTGCGCACCACGCGCAGGCGCAGCACATAGTTGCCGTCGGGATAGCCGCGCGAATCGAAGCTGGCGAGCAGGCGCGGCTGGGCGACGGGTTTCTCGCCCAGGGCCAGGAAGTGCGCCTGGTTGGGGTCTCCGCCGCTCAACAGGTCCAGCTGCCACTTGCGAAAGTCGGGGTGGGCTGCCACGCCGCGCACCACCACCACACTGGCCACGGCGCGGCCGGCGGCGGGCGCGACGATCTGCCCTTCCTGGGCGTGGGCCACGCCACGTGTGCTCGCCAGCGCCAGCCCGCAGGCGGCGACGGCAGCGATCAGGACCAGCGCCATCTGGCGCCGCACAAGAGAATGTTGCATGGGGAAGACGGTTCTTTCTATCGGATGCAGCGCAGGGGAGCACAGAGTGCGCAAGAAGCTGCGAAATGCGGCCAAGGTGGTCGGCGCCTGCGGGCGAGTGTACACCCCGCACGTCTTTTCTGCTGCCTCGGACGCAAGCGCTTACCGGTTTGTTCCCCTACGCTTGCTCGGCAGGCGGACAAATCGCATCAGCTCGGCCACGATCGCACCATTTGCGACTCATATCGGCTCACAGTTGATTTGGTGTGTTCGCTATGCGAATTCAGGCGATGACGGCTCTCTCGTATAGTCAGCGATCGTGCACTTTGCGCCCTTTGTATCCCCTGCGCAAGACACCAACACCCGGCCATCCCTGGGAATGGCCGGGCTGTGGACTCTTTCGAGACATGCGCGCCGGGCGAACAGCCACTGCGGGTTCGAACCGCAGTCTACAAATGAGTCCGGTTGACAACTCAAGCCGCCGCTATGCCCCTCCCCTACTCGCGCACGAAGCCGAAGCGCAGCAGCATCGCCTCGCTCTCGAGGTTGCCGTCCGTCACCCACGCCGCCGCCGAGGGGTGGCGGGCATCCTGTGCACTCAGCAGCGACTGGCGCAGCACATACGAGGCCAGCCCGCGCCCCTTCCAGCGCGCACGCGTCATCAGGTAGGCTACCAGCGGTTCGCCCTCGTGCAGCGTCATTAGGCAGGCGGCCAGCAGCGTGCCGTTGTTGTCGTAGACCCACGAGCCATCGAGCAGCGGCTCACCCGATCGGCCCAGAAAGTAGCCCTCCACCTCGGCCAGGGCGTCGTCTGTTGTCTCGCCCTCGTCGTCGATCGTGCCGGCGTAGGCGTCGAGCATCAGTTCGGCCAGCGCCTCGGTCTCTGCGGGCAGCGGGTTGCGCAGCGCGCCGCCCGTGGGGTGGTTCATTTCGAGCACGGCGGGCACGGCGGGCAGCGCCAGGCGGTAGAGACTGCGCGTGCGGGTCGTCATTGGTCCATCTCCTTCATGATCAGGATTGCTCTGCCATCGGGCAACCGGCGGCCCAGCCATACGAACAGGCCGCTATTCTTCCTCGCGCCATCCCTTGCGTTCCCTTGCGCCCAATTGCGTCCTTGCGTCGGATGTTCCGCAGGCGCGCCAAACTGTCAGCCGCTCTCCGGGAAGAGGTCAGCGTACTTGACGCTGCTGCGCGGCACGGCCATCATCGGCGCGACGGCGTCGCGCCAGGTGGCGTAGTGCGCCGTCTCCTTGTGCGCAGCTGCGGCCTCGGGCGAGCGATAGATCTCCACGAGCAGAAAGCGCGTGGGGTCGTCGGCCTGCTGCAGCAGGTCGAAACGTGCGACGCCGGGTTCGAGCCGGCTGGCGCGCGCGTTGGCAACTGTGGCGGCGCGAAAAGGTTCCACATCCTCCGGCTTCACCTGCACGTGAACATGCACAATCAGCATCGGCTCACCCTCTTTCATTCTACTGCTGCGCGCCCGCCTTGAAGTGCGCAAAGCGGGCGTAGGCTTCGTCCCAGCCGGCTTCGGCGCCCGGTGCAAAGTGCTCCAGCGGCACCGAAGCGGCAACTGCGGCGCGCCCTTCCGCAATCGAGGCCAGGTGGCCGGTGGCGATCGCCTGCATCATCACGTTGCCCAGCGCCGTCGCCTCCACCGGGCCGGCCACCACCTCGCGGCGGCAGGCGTCGGCGACCCACTGGTTCAGCAGCCGGTTCTGGCTGCCGCCGCCCACGATGCGGATCACGCGGTAGGGGCCGGCGGCGCTGCCCGGCTCGCGGCCCGTCACCTCCTGCAACACCTCGATGCCATAGCGTGTGTTCAGGGCCAGGCTCTCGAGGCAGCAGCGCACAAACGTGCCCACCGAATCGGGCGCGGGCTGCCCCGTGCGCGCCGCCCAGCTGCGGATCGCTGCCGGCATGTTGCCCGGCGCAAAGAAGTCGTGGGCGTCGGGGTCCACCAGGCAGCCAAACGGGGGCGCGCCCTGCGCCTCGGCCATCAGCTGCTCCCACGACCAGCTCTGCCCCTCGCGCTGCCACTGCTGCTGGCAGGCCTGCAGCAGCCAGAGGCCGGTGAAGTTCTGCAGGAAGCGGATCGTGCCGCCCACGCCGCCCTCGTTGGTAAAGTCGTAGCGCATGGCGTCGGGCGTCAGGATCGGCTGGGCCAGCTCGGCGCCGGTAAGGCTCCAGGTGCCACTGCTGATGTAGACGCTGTCGGCGTCCAGCCCCGGCACGGCAGCGACGGCGGCGGCGGTGTCGTGGCTGGCCACGGCGAGCACGGGTGTGGTGGCGGCCAAGCCCGTCTCGGCGGCGACGGCGGGCAGCAGGCGGCCCAGCTCGGCGCCGGGCGCGACCAACTCGGGCAGAATGTGCGTGGGCAGCCCCAGCCGCTCGATCAACTCCGTCACCCAACGCCGCTCGCAGGCGTGCAGCATCATACTCGTCGAGGCGATCGTGTACTCCGCCGCCTTGCGCCCGGTGAGCCAATAGTTGATCAGGTCGGGCATGAAGAGCAGCGTCTGCGCAAAGCCGAGCTGTGGGTCCCCCTGCTGCTGCATGGCGTAGAGCTGAAAGAGCGTGTTGAACTGGCGGAAGTGGGTGCCCACCAGCGAGAAGACCTCGAACTTGGGCACGGCGCGGCAGAGCGCCTCGGGGATGCCGTCGGTGCGGGCGTCGCGGTAGCCCACGGGGTTGCCCAACAGCCGTCCGGCGCCGTCGAGCAGGCCAAAGTCCACCCCCCAGGTGTCTACCCCAATCCCGGCGACGGTGGCGCCCTCCTTCTGCACATAGCGCGCCAGCCCCGCCAGCAGTTCACTGTAGAGGCGCAGCACGTCCCAGTGGTACTGCCCCAGGATCGGCATCACGCCGTTGCCAAAGCGGTGCAGCACGTCAAGCTCAAAGCGGCTGCCGTCGAAGCGGGCGAGCAGCACGCGACCGTTGGACGCGCCCAAATCGGCGGCTAGGAAGTTGGCTGTGGCCATGGGGAACCTCGCAATGCGGAGCGGCTGGAGAGTGGGTGGAGAGAAGAAGCGGCGGTCGCGCCCGGTGATCGGCCAGGCGCGGCCGCCGGCGTTGCCGGTTCAGGCGGTGGGAGCGATCATGGTGCGGCGGTAGTGCTCGTCCGGCCGGGTCTCGATGCGGTCCGAGGTGGAATCGGGCAGGAAGTTCGGGCCGCCGAAGGCCGCCGCGCCGATGATAATGCGCGCCCACTTGTCGGCCATCAGCTGAATGTTGAGCGCCTCGGTCGCCGTCTGGCCCAGGGCGCAGATGCCATGGTTCTCCATCAGGATCAGCTTGGGGTTCGCCCCGTACGCATCCTGGAAGCGCAGCAGCTCGGTCTCGAAGACCTTCGAGAGGTGGAAGCCGGGGTCCACATAGGGCACCACGGCCACGTGCCGCCCGCAGACCACGATGCCATCCGGGAAGAGGTGGCCCAGGAAGGGCGCAGCGCCGGCCTTGCTGCAGAGGATCGAGTTGCACGAGATGGGGTGCGTGTGCGCCACCCACTTTGCCCCGCCGAGCGTGAGGCAGAGGGCGTGGAAGAAGGTTTCGGTGGAAGGGCGGCGCTTGGCCGGGTCGGTGAGCGAGGCGTGCAGGGCGTCCTTGACCTCGACATCATCCATGTTGTCGCGCTTGATGTAGTCGAGCACCTTGTCGAAGCGGACGTGGCTGAGCCCGTCTTCCGTCAGCGTGCCCAGCGACGAGCCCGAGGCCTTGACGAGGAAGGTGCCGTCGCCGCAGTCGGCGCTGGTGTTGCCCTCGCCCAGGATCGCCAGATTGCGCGATTCGCTGCCCACGGCGTGCGAAAGGTCGAGCAGTTGATTCAGTACGGATTCTTTGCTCATGATTGGTTCCTTTGAAATGGAGGGGCCGCAAGCGGCGTAATCTATGTCAGTACGATGCGCTGAAGCGCCGCATTGGGCGCCTCCAGCGTCGGGTCAGCGGGGGTGAAGCCGGCGGCCACCCACGCGCGCAGGAGGGGACCGCCCGCCTCGATCAGCGCCACCAGCGTCTCCACCTCGGCCTCATCGGCCGGCGGGCGGTTCCAGAGCGCACGCAGCCACGCGCCGCCTTCCTGCTGCTCCGGCCCGGCCTGCTGCAGCGCCGCCGCCGCGCCCAGCGCCAGCCGCCGCGGCGCAATCCCGGCCCGCAGCGCCGCGCGCATGGCGCCGATCAGGCGGTCGTCCCAGGCCAGCTTGCGCAGCGGGTCGCGCCCCACGCGCACAATTTCGTCGGCCAGCCATGGGTTGACCATGCGCTCAAAGAGGTCGTCGGCGTAGGCGGCCATGCCCGCGGGGGTGAAGAGCGGGTCGCCACCGGCATAGCGCAGCACCAGCGCCGCGCCGCTCTCCTGCAGCACGGCGCTGCGCGTGAGCGCCAGAATCGCCGGAACCTCGGGCAGCTGCGACATGCGCTGCAAGCCCGCCGCTGCGCCCAGATAGGCGGCCATGGCGTGCAGCGCATTGTGCACCCAGAGCTTGGCCTCTTCGAAGGGCAGCAGGTCGGCCTTCTCAACAAAGACCTGCAGCCCCCGCTCGACTGCGGCGCCAGAAGGCAGCCGCGCCGGTGAGATCAGGATGCGGTTGAAGGCCTCGACCAGGAAGGCGCGCCCGAAGCCCGGCGTCATCGGCGCCAGCGCAGCGGCCTCTTCGCCGCGCGTGCCGAATGCCGGCGGCGCGCCGCTCATCTTGCCGATCACGGTGTTGACAAAGCAGATCGACTCCAGCGCGCTTGGTTCAGACCCTTCGGCCACCGCCGCGCGCAGAATCTCGGCGGCGTGGTTGTGGTTCTCGGCAGCGTAGAGCACGGCACGGGGAGCGCATGCATCTGCCGCCTTGGCCGCCAGCCCCGCCGCCAGCAGCTGCTGGATGCTGCCCGCACCGCCGCGTGTATAGAACTCTACGCTGGGCACGGCGGTCGCCAGCTCGTGCGCCTGGGCGATGGCCGCGACAAGCGCCACGCGGTCGCTCTCATCGGCCGGGTTGTAGATCTCGACCGGCCCCACCTGCACGCGCCGAATGCCATTGGCGTGCGCCACGTTGACGGTAAAGATGCCGCCTGCCGCGCGCACGGCCGCCACCACGTCGGACACGACCTCGGCCACCACCAGCCGCCCAAATGCGCCCGACGCCTGCGCCTCGAGCAGGAAGAGGCCGGCCTGGATCGCGCCCAGCCCAAAGCCCACAAAGGTGCGCTTGCCGGGCTCGCCTGTGGCCGGGTCAGGCGCAAGGCTCATCGCATCTCCTGGCCGCCGGTGACGTTGATCGCCTGCCCCGTCATGTAGGCCGACTGCTCCGACGCCAGGAAGACCACGACGTTGCCCACGTCCTCGTAGGTGCAGGGGCGCTTGAGCGGCACCTGGTCGACGTAGAGCTTGTAGACCTCTTCCTCGCTGATGCCCCGGTTGGCGGCATACTGCTTGAAGAGCGATTCCTTCCAGAGCGGCGAATCGAGCAGGTTGCCCGGGCAGACGGCGTTGGCGCGCACGCCGTAGTCGGCCAGCTCCAGCGCCAGGCTCTGCGTCAGGCCAATCCCGGCGAACTTGCTTGCGGCATAGGCCGAGTTCTTGAAGCCGCCCTTCTTGCCCGATTTCGAATTGATCTGGATGATGCTGCCGCTGCCCTGCTGCTTCATCTGGATTGCGGCGTGCTTGGCGCAGAGGAAGTAGCCGATCAGGTTGACTTCGATCACCAGCCGCCACTTGGCCGCCTCGAAGCTGTCGAGCGGGCCGGAGATCACGATGCCGGCGTTGGCCACCAGCACATCAAGCCGGCCAAAGTTCTCGACCGTGGCGCGCACCATCGCCTCAACCTGCTCCTCCTTGGTCACGTCGCAGGCCACGGCCAGGGTGCGGCGGCCGGTCTCGGCGGCGATGGTGGCGGCGCTCTCCTGCGCGGCCTCGATCTTCATGTCGGCCAGCACCACATCGCAGCCCTCGCGCGCCAGGCGCAGCGCAAGCGCCGCGCCCAACCCCTGCGCGGCGCCCGTCACCAAGGCAATTCGGTTCTCCAGCGGCAGCGTTTGCATGCACAACACTCCCGAAAGGGCCAGCGCTGTGGTTTCCAGCGCGGCAGTTCTATGGTTGCAGAGAAGAGCGGCACCCCGCGACCTGCTGGGCTGCGGGGCGCCGCGCGCGTTTGATCAGGCCGGCTGCGGCGCCAGGAAGGAGCGCAGCAGCAGCTCCTCGGCGTCGTTGGTCCAGCTGCCGTCGTCGTCGAGCTTGGCCGCCACCGCGGGCAGTGACTTGTGCAGCTCCTCGAGCGTGGTCAGCGGCAGCCCGGCAATTTGGGGATAGATGACGACCTTGCCGGCGAACTTGCCGTCCGAGACCGACTTGAGGCCGTCCGCTAGCCCTTCGAGACCGGCAATTGCCGCCACCGAGCGGTTGGTCGAAAGCTCGTGGCTCTCGGTCAGGTCGAGCATGTGACGCAGGTCCTCGATCGAGCTGCCGCTCATGCCGGTGTAGCGGATGTTCTTCTCCATCACCAGCGCCATGTCAAAGCCGCACATGGTGCCGCGCGGCAGGCCGGCGAAGATGTTCATCACGCCGTTGGTGGCCAGATGCTTGTGCGCCGCCTCTACTGCCGTCACGCTCGGCGCCATCACCACCACGTCGTCAAAGCCGGCGCCACCGGTCATCTCGTCCAGCGCCGCGCTCATGGCCTCCACGCTGTCGTACTGCTCCTGCGAGACGGGGATGAACTCGACGCCGCGCGCCTCGGCGTCGGCCTGGAACTTGGCGGCGAGGGCGTGGATGCGCGTCAGGTGCAGGTTGGAGGCGACCATCTGGCGCGGCCGCCCCTCCATCTCGATTGCGCGCTGCACGTGCATGTGGCCCATGGGGCCGCCGGCACCCAACGCCCACATGCGCCCGCCCGCCACCAGTTCGGTGCGCACGGGGGCATAGGCGGCGCCCACATCATTGCCCGCCGCGCCCAGCAGCACCAGCTTGTCGTAGTGAATGCGGCCGATATCGAGCTGCACCCAGCGCGGCACGGGCTGCGCGCTCACCACGGCAAAGGTGCCACTGTGCGCCAGCAGCCGGAAGGACTCTTCGATCAGCGCCGGGTCGTTGCCCAGCACCACGATGTCGTCGTACTTGGCGGCCGGGTCGGGCGCGCCGATGGTGACCATGGCGCCGACGCCGTTCGCCCAGTCGGCCAGGCTGCCCACGGCGGCTGTGTCGGTAAGCTGGATCGTGACCGAGCCCGGCCGCCACGCCGCCGCCTGGCCCAGCGTCGCCCCGGCGCCGTCGCCCACGATCAGCAGCGAGCCGCCCGGCTTCCACTGCGAGCGCAGATCGACGGTATAGGAGGCGACAACGCAGGCCCACGGCTCGTTGAGCGCGGCTTCGGCATAGCCGGTGTTGGGCCGCACGGGCAGCAGGTAGTTGCCGTGGTCGCCGTTGAGCACGCGCCAGTCCACCACGCTGTACTGCGAGAAGCCGCCCTGGATTTCGTAGCCGTAGGCGTTGGGCACGCCCTGCAGGTAGATGTCGGCCTGGACAATGAAGCGGTCGCCCGGGTGGTAGTCGTTGCGCAGGTTCTCGCCCGCCTCGATGATCGTCAGCGTCACCTCGTGGCCGAGCACCACGGGCTTCTCGCGCATGTTGCGGTGGATGCGCGGGTGGTTCTGGCCGGCGCGGATCACCTTGATGTCGGAGAAGCAGATGCCGACGGCGTCGTGGCGCACCAGCAGTTCGTCGGGACCGGGGTGCACCATGGGCACGCTGAGCATGCCCCCTTCGTAGCCCAGCGATTCGAAGCCGGCGCCGTAGAGCGGCCAGAGCAGGTAGCTATCGGGCACGGGCGCATCGGCCCGTTTGTAGTCGGCGAGCACGTCGGGTTGGGAGCTGCGGGATACGTCGCTCATGGTTGGTTCCTCAGGCGCCCAACTGGGCCAGAATGTCGGCCGGCGTCATTGCCGAGGTGACGGACTGCAGGAGGTGGCGTCCGGCCTCGCCCGGCTCTACCGCCTTGCCCACCGCGGTGTAGAAGGCGTTGGCCTCGCGCCGGCTGCCCATGGCTTGGCGCGCCCAGCCGCTCTGGTAACCCATGCCCAGCCGGCGCTGCATCACCGTGTGGCCATAGATGAAGTAGGCGCCGTCGAGGAAGGCCTGGCGGTGCTTCTCCAGCTCGGGCACGTGGAAGTCGTCGATCAGCTTGTTGCCCGGGCTGTTCATCTCGGTGCCCACGTTGAGCGGCAGGTCGAGCTCCTGGTTGAGGGCGATAAACTCGTCGAGCTTCTGCGCCTTGGCGGCGCGCACGGCCGGGTCGGCAAAGTTCCAGTTGCGGTCGGGCACGATGTTGGTGATGCAGACGCCCTTGGCGACCACAGTCTCGAGCAGCTCGTCGATCGCCTGCTCGCCCTCCGAAAAGCCATCCACCCAGCCATAGCAGGGCAGCGCGCCGCACTGCTGGATAAAGCGGGTGACGTCATCCAGCGAGGGGAAGGAGCCGCTGTCGGGCTGCACATAGCCGACGCCGCCCTTCTTCATCAGCTTCATGCGCACGGTGTTGCGGTAGGAGGCGGGCGTCGCCATCATCTTCTCGACCTCGGCACGGCCCATGCCCAGCCGCTCGGCCCAGAAGCCCACCACATCGCTCGCCCCGGTTTCGACGGCGCGGATGTAGGCCTCGACCATGTGGCGCTCGGTGGCGTTGCCGCGCGGCGTCAGCGGCAGTACGTCGCGCTCGTAATCGACCTGGATCGTGTCCAGGTGGGCGTTTACGCGCTCGAGCACGCCCAGGTTGCGCGCACGCGAGCGGGCGCGCAGGTCGTCGAGCATGGGCTGCGCTTCGATCGGCGCCTGGCTCGAGGTGAAGCCGAGGCCGATATGGTAGAAGACGCCCGGCTCGCCCGGCGAGGAGGTCTCGCGCGTCGAAAACTCGGGGAAGAAGACGCGCGTCTCGATGCCGCAGGAGCCGCGCACGCCGGCGGCGTCGCACGCGGCCAGGAACTCATCGACGCCGTCGAGCACGTCAAAGTCGATCAGCCCCATCAGCGGCCAGCCGCGCTCGCGCGCCAGCCAGGCCACGCCCGTGGGCGAATAGCCGTAGGCGTTGAAGGAGTAGAAGGTGTGGCAGTGCATGTTGGCGATGGGCTGCCAGGGAGTGGGCGGTTGCGGCTGCGCCCGCAGCAGCGCCTCCAGCGCCCGGCTGCGCGTGGGGTCGTCAAAGCTGTTCAGCGCCGCTTCCTGCTGGGCGTCGACCGCAGCGCTACCCGCCGCGCCGTTGCCACCTGCCGCGCTTGCCGATGCAAACCGCCGGCCTCTGTCGCTCATACCATTTGCCTTTCCTGTTCACTTGCATAATCGAGCACGCCGCGCGCCGTCAGGTCATCGGTGACGAGCACCGTGATCAAGCGCCCGCAGAGCGCCCCGTAAATGGCTTCGACCTTGGTTGTGCCGCGCGCCACGCCCAGCGAGTGGGGCACGCGCCGCAGGTCGTCCAGCTCAATTCCAATCACCCGTTCGTTGATCTCGATGTCGCTGCTGGTGCCGTCGATGTGGAAGAAGCGGCCCACGATCTCGCCCACGGCGCCCTGGTCGCGCACGCGCGCCAGGTCGCCGCGCGTCAGCAGCCCGGCGCGCAGAAAGCTCGACGAGCGCTCCTGCACGGCGCCGATGCCGGCGATTGCCAGCTTGACCTGACGGGCGCGCATCAACCCCTCGCGCACGGCGGGTTCGGCCAGCAGCACCTCGCGCGTGGCGGCGTGCTCTACCAGCACGGGGGCGTGCAGATCATAATGGCGGCCGCCTACGCGCGCCGCCAGCATGCGAGAGATATCGGGGCTGTCCACCGAGAAGAGGCCGACGCCACCCATCAACTGCACCACGTCGAGCTGGCGCGCGCTCATGTCGGGCAGGGCGTTGACGGCGGCGTAGATGCTGGTGCCCCACGCCGTGCCGATGGTCGCGCCCATAGCGATGCCGGGCAGCGTACGCTGCAGGTAGCCGGCCGCCAACTGCCCCACTGCGCGCAGCAGCGCTTCCTCGTCGGCGTCGCTGCTGGATTGCAGCACCAGCGCGTCGCGCAGCGAGAAGGCCTGCACCAACTCCTGCTCCATGCCGATGTCGCGCGGAACCGGCATGTGAATCCGAATGTCGACGATGCCGCGGTCACGCGCCTCTTTGAGCATGCGCGAGACCTTGGAGGTGGAGACGCCCAGCCGGTCGGCAATCTCGGCCTGGCTCTGGCTCAGTTTGTAGTACAGGCTGGCAACTGTTGCGAGCAGCTCTTCGCGTTCGTCCATAACCTGGCTCCCTGTGGGCCGCGGCTGCTCCCAGGCGCGCGACCGAACCGAGCCTGGTTGACCCTGCTTGCAGGCGGCCGTCGGCCCGGGAGCGCTCCGCCTGCAGACCGTACACAATCGCCCAACTTCCGAACGGCCATCCACCGGCAGCGCACCATGCCAGTGCGCCGGATGCAGCGCGAGCGCGTGCACATTTGCCCCAAAGCACCGGGCGCGTCCCGCCTGCAGAAAGCTCCTGCGCCGGCAATTTCTTGCATGATCCTAGCATGTCCGTCGCGTCCATGTCAAGACGCATCCCGGTTGCCCCCGTGCGATCACTCGGCGAATGGCACTCGACACGCACACCGCCTCGAGAGCGCATCTTGATTGACACGCGCCCTTTGCACGTGCTACACTCTGTGCATGCAAAGGAGTGCACAAACTGCACTTCCTTGCACATTTTCCCCCGCCGACCTGCAGCAATTTGTGGTGACCCATGGCCGACTCCCTCTTCGATTCCCGGCGCGCTGGGGCAGCCGGTGATGCTGCTGCGCCCCTGCCCCTGCACCCGCTGCGCCCACGCGTCGACGGCTTCGTCTTTGACCTCGACGGCACCGTCTATCTGGGTGACCACGCGCTGCCCGGCGCGGTCGACGCCATCGCCACGCTGCGCGCACGCGGCAAGCGCGTGCTCTTCGTCAGCAACAAGCCGCTCGAACCGCGCGATCTCTACGCCGCCAAGCTCACGCGCCTGGGCATCCCCGCCACGCCCGACGACGTCATCACCTCGGCCTACGTGCTCGGCCACCACCTGGCCCACCACGAGCCGCAGTTGCGCCTCTATGTTGTGGGCGAGCCAAGCCTGCGCGCCGAACTGCGCGGCCACGGCCTCACCGTGCTCGACGAGCTGGCCGAGCAGGACCCCATGCTGGTGATCGACCCTACGGGCATCGACGCCGTCGTGGTGGCCTTCGACCGCACGCTCGACTACCGCAAGCTCAACACGGCCTACCAGGCGCTGGTGCAGGGCGCGCGCTTCTTCGCCACCAATGCCGACAAGACCTGCCCCATGCCTGGCGGCGGCATCCCCGACGCCGGCGCCACGATCGCCGCACTCGAACACCTGAGCGGGCGCAAGCTGGAGCTGCTGGCGGGCAAGCCTTCGACGCTGATCATGCAGGTAGCGCTCGAGCGGCTGGGCGTGCCGGCCGAACGCGCAATGATGACCGGCGACCGGCTGGAGACCGACATCCTGATGGGGCGGCGCGCCGGCATGTTCACCACCGTGCCGCTCACCGGCGTGGCCACACGCGAGCAGGCGCTGGCGCAGCCCGAACCCCCCACCTTCATCGTCAACACGCTGGCCGAGATTCCCGACCTGATCGTATAGCGTTCATTCCGACTCGAGGCGCCCCATGCCGAATCTGCCTGCAACTGTGCGCATTGCACTCGTCGGCGACCGCTTTGTCGGTTCCGGCCTGCTGCGCGCGGCGATTACGGCGGCCGTGGATCAGGCAACGGGCGGCGCCGTTCCGCTGCACTTTGCCGAGGCCAACGTCGACTGGCCGGATGTGCCGCTGCAACCGGGCGACGAGGTGAGCGAATTTGTGGGCGACCCGGCCGCAGTGGCCGCGCTGGCGCGCGACGCGCAGGTGCTGGCCGTACACGTCGCGCCGATCACGCGCGCCGTGCTGCAGAGCTGCCCGCAGCTGCGCCTGCTGGCGGTGGCGCGCGGCGGCGCCATCAACGTCAACGTGGCCGCCGCCACCGAGCGGGGGCTACCCGTGGTCTACGCTCCCGGCCGCAACGCGCGCTCGGCCACCGAATTCACACTGGCGCTGATGCTGGCCGCCTGCCGCAGCATTACCCGCGCCCACATGGCGCTGCGCAACGGCATCTGGGAGACCCACTACTGCCGCTACGACGAAGCCGACAGCGACCTGCACGGCCGCGCCGTAGGGCTGGTGGGCTTTGGTACAATCGCCCAGGGGCTGGTGCCCTACCTGCGCCCCTTCGCTGTGCGCATCCTCGTCTATGACCCCTACGCATCCCCCGCGGTCGTTGCCGCCGCCGGCGTCGAGAGTGTGCCGCTCGAGGCGCTGCTGCGCGCGGCCGACATTGTGAGCCTGCACGCGCGCGTGACGCCCGAGACGACCCACCTGATCGGCGCACCGCAATTGGCGCAGATGAAGCCCGGCGCCTACCTGATCAACGCCGCGCGCGGGCCACTGCTCGACTACGACGCACTCTACGCGGCGCTGACGAGCGGCAAGCTGCGCGGCGCCGCGCTCGACACCTTCGCCGTCGAGCCGCCGCCCGCCGGCTGGCCGCTGCTGCGCCTGCCCAACGTCACCGTTACGCCCCATTTGGCGGGCAACACACGCAGCGCCGCCGAACAGAGCGCGGCGCTGGTGGCCGAAGACATTGCCAACTGGGTGGTGGGCCGCCCGCTGCTGCGCCCGCTGCGCCCGCCCGCCCCTGCGAGCGCAGCCCAGCCATGAGCGACCTGCTGCTGGGCATTGACCTGGGCACGACCGGCGTCAAGGCGCTGCTGGCCACGGCCGGCGGCGAGCTGGTGGCGCAGGCCTCGCGCGAGATCAAGACGAGCTATCCGCAGCCGGGCTGGGCGGAGCAATCACCCGACGAGTGGTGGGCGGCCACCTGCGACGTGATCGGGCGCGCGCTGGCCGCTGCGCCGCGCGGCGCCGGGCGCGAGGCGGCGCAGCGGGTGCGCGCCATCTGCATCAGCAGCCAGGCGCCCACGCTGGTGATTGTCGACAGCGCCGGCCGGCCGGTGGCCCCCGCCCACACATGGATGGACCGCCGCAGCGAGCCCGAATGCGCCTGGCTGCGCGCAACCGGGCTGGAAGAGCAGATTGTTGCCGAAAACGGCGGGCGCGTCGATTCCTACTTTCTGGCGCCCAAGCTGCTCTGGGTGGCGCGCAACCAGCCCGAATGGCTGCAGCCCGGCAACCGCGTGCTGCTCGCCAACGGCTACCTCGTGCTCAAACTCACCGGCGTCGCCTGCGTCGACCGCTCGCACGGCCCGCTGACGCAGCTCTACGCCGGCGCGCGCGGCGACTGGAGCGCCGAGTTGCTCGCCGCGCTGGAGCTTGCGCCCGAGCTCCTGCCGCCGCTGCTCGACTGTGGCGCCGTGGCCGGCAGCGTCACGGTCGCCGCCGCTGCGGCCACAGGGCTGCTGCCCGGCACACCTGTGCTGGCGGGCATGGTCGACGGCACCGCCGCCGCGCTCGAGGCAGGCGTGCTGCGGCCCGGCCATGCGGTGGAGATGACCGGCCAATCCACCGTGCTGCTGATGTGCAGCGGCGCGCCCTACCGCGGGCGCGAACTCTTTCCGCTGGGCCACGCGCTGGCCGACCGCCACCTGGTTGTGGGCGCGATGGTGGCCACCGGCGGCGCGCTGCGCTGGTTCCGCGACCAGCTTGCCGGCGCCGAGGTGGCTGAGGCCGGGCGCCGGGGCGTCGAACCCTTCGAGCTGCTCACGGCGCAGGCAGAGAGTAGCCCAGCAGGGGCAAACCGGCTGCTCTTCCTGCCCTGGCTCTACGGCGAACGCTCGCCGATTTGGGATGCCAACGCGCGCGGCGTCTTCCTCGGCCTCTCGCTCGCCACCACGCGCGCCGACCTGATCCGCGCTGTGCTCGAGGGCGCGGCCTATGGGCTGCGCCACAACCTTGCAACGGCCGCGGCCGCCGGCGTCAAGGTCAAGTCGCTCGTCTGCCTGGGCGGCGGGGCGCGCAGCCGGCTCTGGCTGCAGATCAAGGCCGACGTGCTGCAGCGGCCAGTATGGGCGCCGGCCGCGCCAAATGCCGCCGGCGGCGCCGTGCTGGGCGATGCAATCCTGGCCGCCGTCAGCGCCGGGCTGCATCGCGACCTGGAGAGCGCCGTCGCGGCAATGACCGCACCCATGGTGCGCATCGACCCCAACCCGGACGCCGCGCCGATCTACGACGGCCTCTTCGATCTCTACCGCTCGCTTTACCCGGCGCTGCAGCCGGCCTTCGAGACGCTCGCCGCGCTGCCCGCACCACCCCCACCCCAACCTCCAGCCCCACCAGGAGAGCCCGCATGAAACCCCCCGCCAGCGACCAACCGGTTGTGATGGGCATCGACGCCGGCACCGAAGCCGTCAAGGCCGGCCTCTTCGCGCTCGACGGCACGCGGCTGGCCATCGGCGCGCGCCCCTACCGCACCTACTTCCCCCGCCCCGGCTGGGCCGAACAATCGCCCGAAGAGTGGTGGGAAGCGCTGGTGGGCGCCATCCGCGACTGTATGGCCGCCGCGCCCCACATCCGCCCCGAACAGGTGGCCGGCCTGAGCGCCGACGCTACCTGCTGCACGATGATCCCGCTGGGCGCCAACGGCCAGGAGCTGCGCCGCTGCCTGCTCTGGATGGATGTGCGCGCGGGCGAACAGGCGCGCCGCATCTTCGAAGGCGGCCACCCTGCGCTGCGCTACTGTCTGGCCGGCGTCAACGCCGAGTGGATGCCGCCCAAGATGCTCTGGCTCAAGGAGAACGAGCCGGAGCTGTGGGCGCAGACGCAGACGATCATCGAATTCACCGACTGGATTGCCTGGAAGCTGACGGGCAAGCTGGCGCTCAACATCTCCACCACCAGCCATCGCTGGTTCTACCACACGCCCAGCGGCGGCTGGCAGGACGACTTCTTCGCCGCCATCGGCCTGCCCGGGCTCAGCGACCGCTTCCCGCGCGAGGTGCTGCCCGTGGGCGAGGTGGTGGCGCCGCTCGCGCCCGAGGTGGCGACGCTGCTGGGGCTGCCCGCCGGCATTCCCGTCGCCGCCGGCGGAGCCGACGCCTTTATCGGCCTGCTGGGGCAGGGTGTGACGGCGCCCGGCGACATGGGCGTGATCACCGGCTCGTCCAACGTGCTCTCGGCGCTCTCGGCCGAGGAGTTCCACTTTCCCGGCATCTTTGGCAGCTTCCCCGATGCGCTGATTCCAGGGCTGAACATGGTCGAGGGCGGCCAGGTCTCCACCGGCTCGATCCTCAACTGGTTCAAGCGCAACTTCGCCACCGGCATCGAGGCCGAAGCCGCCGCCCAGGGGCTGACGGCCTACCAGCTTCTCGATCGCGAGGCCGCCGCCATCCCGCCCGGCGCCGAGGGGCTGATCGCGCTCGACTACTTCCAGGGCAACCGCACGCCCCACACCGATTCGCGCGCCCGCGGCGCGATCTGGGGGCTTTCGCTGGCGAGCACGCGCGGCCACCTCTTCCGAGCCTTCATGGAGGGGGTCGCCTACGGCACGCAGGACATCCTGGCCAGCTTTGCGCGCAACAACTTCCACGTCGAGCGGGTGATCGCCAGCGGCGGCGCCACACGCAGCCCAACCTTTATGCAGATCTACGCCGACGTGATCGGTAAGCCGATCTATACAACGCGCGAGACCGAAGCGTGTATGCTGGGTTCGGCCGTGGTTGCGGCCACCGGCGCCGGCCTCTACCCCGACCTCGTCAGCGCCTCGCAGGCGATGGTGGAGGTGGCCGGCGCCACGCAGCCCAACGCCGAGCGCCACGCCCAGTACGCCGAGCTGCTGGCCTTCTATCAGCAAACATACCCGGCGCTGCGCGACCTGATGCACGCCATGACCGACCGCAACAGCCGCGCCTAATCTGCGGCCCCCCACAAGAGGTGCACGATGTTCCACGACTCAACCACCGGCGCCGATGGCGTCATCAAGTTCCAGATGCGCTACACGGGCGGGCCGGCGCTGCCCGCCGACCAGATTCGCGAGCTCAACGCCTGGCGGCGCATCCTGGTGCTGCTGCAGGTGGTGGGCGCCGACCCCGCCCGCTATGACGGCTATGGCTTTGGCAACATCTCGCGCCGGCTCGAGCCCTGGCAGGCGGCCGGCACCTGCCGCCGCTTTGTCATCACCGGCACGCAGACCGGTGAGGTGGCCCACCTGACGCCCGACCATTACGTCGTGGTGGAGGAGTGCTACCCGGCGCAGAACCTTACCGTTGCCTGCGGCCCCGTGCGCCCCTCGAGCGAATCGATGACCCACGGCGCCGTCTATGCGCTGGACAGCCGCATCCGCTGGGTGATGCACGGCCATTCGCCGCAAATCTGGCATGCGGCGGCACGGCTGGGTCTGCCCACCACCGACGCCGCCGTGGCCTATGGCACGCCGCAGATGTCGGCCGAGGTGGCGCGCCTGTGGCGCAGCAGCGACATGCGCCGCCGCCGCATCTTTGCCATGGGCGGCCACGAGGACGGCTTTGTGACCTTTGGCCGCACGGCAGACGAGGCGGGCCAGGTGCTGCTTGCCGCGCTGGCGGCCGTGCTGGAATAGACAAACCTGGCGCGCTCTTGAAGCGCGTCCATCCGCAACCAAACATCACCGTATCAAGCTGTATCTATACGAGAACGAGGTTCCCATGGCCGATTCCGCAGCACGCAAGCCCTACATTGCCACCGTCGACGACCACGCCCTCGAGCGGCTGGTCGATTTTTGCCGCGAGCACAACTACAGCCGCTTTTTGCTGGTGGCCGACCGCAACACCTGGTCTGCGCAAGGTGAGGCAGTGGCCGCCGCGCTTACCGGGTTGGGCGGCGATCTGCGCACCGTGATCTTCCAGGCTCCCGAAGTGGTGGCCGACGCCGAGCACGTCTACCAGGTGCTGATCGGCTACGACCCCGACGCCGGCGGCGAGCGGCTGCTGGTAAGCGTGGGATCGGGCACCGTCACCGACATCACGCGCTTTGTGGCGCACCGCACGCGCAGCGATTTCCTCTCCATTCCCACCGCGCCCTCGGTGGATGCCTACGTTTCGGTGGGCGCGCCGATGATCGTCAACGGCGTCAAGGTCACCTACAACATCCTGGCGCCGGTTGCCGTCTTCGCCAACACGCAGACGATGGCCGAGGCGCCGCGCGCGATGATCGCCGCCGGCTTTGGCGACATGCTGGCCAAGTTCACCTCCGTCGCCGACTTCCGGCTGGCGGCGCTGATCCGCAACGAGATGTTCGACGCCGAGATCGGCAAGCGGATGCTGGCCACGGCGCAGGCGTGTGCGGCCAGCGCGGGCGAGATCGCCGCCGGCAGCCGCGAGGGGGTGGCGGTGCTGCTGCAGGCGCTCTACGATTCGGGCTGGTGCATGGTGGACTTCAGCAACTCGCGCCCGGCTTCGGGCACCGAGCACCACTATTCGCACTACTGGGAGATGAAGCTGCTGCGCGAGGGGCGCCCCGCCATCCTGCACGGCGCCAAGACGGGCGTGGGCACAATCCTGGCCGCAACGCTTTGGGCCGATGTGCGCACGCTGAGCCGCGCCGAGGTCTCGGACTTGCTGGAGGCGGCCGGCCAGCCCGCACGCGAGGCCGACATTGCCACCATCCGCCGCGTCTTCGGCCCGCTCTCCGACGAGGTGGTCGAGGCGCAGCGGAGCTTCCTGCAGCTCTCTCCCGCCGAGTACGACGCGCTCAAGCAGCGGGTGCTGGACAACTGGGAGCGCATCCAGGCGATCGCCGCCGAGGTGCCGCCGCCCGAAACGATTGCCGGCTGGCTGCGGCAGGCGGGCGGCCCCACCAACGTCGCCGAGCTGGGGCTGAGCGCAGAGGACCAGTTCGAGGCCGAGCAGTATTCGCACTTTCTGCGCGACCGCTTCAGCGTGCGCAAGCTGATGCGCATGCTGGGCCTCCACCAGGCCGCCGCGCCCGCATAGGGGAGCCGCACCACAGCTTCTACGAATCCTGCTACAAAGGGAACAGCAACAGGTACACGGAAACAACGGAAAGGACGGAAACAACGGAAAAGCATGCCGCGGCAGTGCGCTTTTCCGTTGTTTCCGTCCTTTCCGTTGTTTCCGTGTACCTGTTGCTGTTCGCACTGCGGTGCAGTCGATTGCGCCCGTCATTGATCAAAAACACCCGGCCACCTGTGTGGCCGGGTGCCTTGTTTGTGGCCGGGCGCTGTCCGTTGAAGGAGCGCTGCGCCGCGCAATGCGGGGGGAGCCTACAAGTCGGCTTCCCCTTCGCCATCCTTACCCCAATAGGTGGCGTGCTGCGCGCTCACCTTGATCAGGATTACGTTGTCGTCCTCCGGCCCGTTCACAAACCAGCGCTCCAGCTCCTTGTGCCACAACTTCTTCTTCTTGCGGTCGTCGCGCACAATCTCGCCCGTGCCCACCAGCGAGATAAACAGGATGTTGTCGGGCTGGCTGTAGGCAAGGTTGATGGCTGGGTTGGCCTGGATCTGCTGCGCCTGCTGCGAATCGGCAAAGGCGAAGAACCAACTGTCGCCGTCGAACGAAACGTTGCGGTTGTTCGACATCGGCCGGCTGCACAGCCGCCCGCCCGCATCGACCGTGGTCATCATGCAGAAGTCCATCTCCTTCATCAGGCCAGCGAGCATGCGCTTGCTGACGCGCACCTTCTTCTCCTCTTCCATCTTCTGCCCCTCGCGGTTGCCGTTCTGGTTCTGCTTGCCCATCTTCTGCTCGCTCTGCTCTGCGGTAGATTGTGCCACGCTTTGCCTCCTGATGCTAGATATGCTGCCGGCTAACGGCAACGGGCCACGATGCCCGAGCCGGGGGGCGGTTTCCACCGCTGCCGGTTGATTAACGTCGTCGCGTGGCTTTGTGTTCAACCTTGAGAACTGCGCCTCCTTAACGCGAGGGCGCAAGGAGGCGCAAGGAAAGGCAGCATCACTTCAGCAGTTCCTGTTCCCTGCAGTTGCCGTTCCCTGCAATTCCAGTTCCCTGCTGTTGCAGTTCCTTGCGCCCTTTTGTTGATCTTCTCCCTTGCGCCCTTGCGATAAGCAGTTGCAGTTGCAGTTCTGCTCCGATGACGAAATGTCCCGTCCACAGCGCAAATGTCACCGCCAAGATGGTGCAATGTCCTGTGCGGGCAATGACAGTTGCACCTACCCAGCGCCCGGCTTGCTCGCTATACTCGACGTGCAGAGGCGCCATGGATGCGCGCTTTGCCCGACTGCCCACCCTCCACAGCCACAATGTGAACGCTTCGGTGCTGTGGACACGCCGGCCTGCTGCTCTGCAGGCAGCGTTGCACCCGGCGCGCGTGGCTTGCTGCGTCGGCCCGCTTCCCCACGTCGTCTGGAGTCTTGCGTGATTCGACCGGCCATTGCCACCTATAACCTGACACGGGACTTTGGTGCGCTGCGAGCCCTCGACAATGTGACGCTCGAGGTGCCGGCAGGCTCGATCTTTGGCGTGCTGGGGCCAAACGGCGCCGGCAAGACGACGCTGGTGCGCCTGCTGCTCGGTTTGGTGGAGCCCAGCGCCGGCGAGGCCTCGGTGCTCGGCTTCGACATCCGCCTGCACGGCGACGAGATTCGCCGCCGCACGGGCGCGCTGCTCGAACACCCGGGGCTTTACGACCGGCTGAGCGCCTACGACAACCTTGATTACTACGCCCGCATCTGGCGCTTGCCCGAGGTGACCCGCCGCCTGCGCATCGAAATGCTGATGCGCCACTTTGGGCTGTGGGAGCGCCGGCTGGAGATTGTGAGCACCTGGGGCCGCGGCATGCAGCAGAAGCTGGCCATTGCCCGCACCTTTATTCATCAGCCGCCGCTGGTCTTTTTGGATGAGCCGACGGCGGGGCTGGATGCGCAGGCAGCCGTCGCCCTGCGCGAGGAGTTGGCCGCGCTGAGCCGCACTGATGGGCTGACGATCGTGCTCACCGCCCACAACCTGCCCGATGCCGAGCAGCTCTGCGACCAGGTGGCGATTCTGCGCGCGGGCAAGCTGCTCGCCGTGGGCAAGCCGTCGACGCTGCGCGAGCAGCAGGGCTTGCCCCAGCTCGAAATCGTTGGGCGCGGCTTCACCAGCCAGGTGGTGCTGCTGCTCTGCCGTCGCCCCGAAGTGAGCCGGGCGCGCCACATGGATGACCTGCTGGTGGTGGACCTGATCGGCGAGGTGGACACGGCGCCGCTGGTGAGCCTGCTCGTCGAATCGGGGGCCGAAGTGCAGGAAGTTCGCCGCCGGCAGCCAAGCTTTGAATCGGCCTACACGGCGCTGGAAGAAGCAACACCATGACCCTCTTGCTGAGTGATGCCTTTACGGTGCTGCGCAAGGAGCTGTACGAGTTGGTGCTTGTGCGCAGCCGCGAGCCCGCGCGGCTGCTGGTGACGCTGGCCGTGATGCTGCTGCTGGGGGTGGCGCTGCCGTTGGTGGCCGGCCCCTTTGCGCTTGACCAGGCGTGGCTGCTCACGCTCTGGGCATGGGCGCCCGTCTTCCTGGTGGCGAGCATCGTGGCCGATTCGGTGGCCGGCGAGCGGGACAACCACACGCTCGAGACGCTGATGGCCAGCCGCCTGCCCGATCGCGCGATCCTGCTGGGCAAGGTGGGCGCGGCGGTGGCCTATGGCTGGGGACTGATGCTGCTGACGGTGCTGCTCAGCGTCGTTACCGTCAACCTGGCCTACGCCGGCGAATCGCTGCTGCTCTACCGCCCGTTGATGGCCGTGGGCGGCGCGCTGCTCAGCCTGCTGGCCACGGTGCTGGCGGCCTGCCTGGGCGTGCTGATCTCGCTGCGCGCCGATTCGCTGCGCCAGGCCCAGCGGCGCACGTGGGCCGTGTTGCTCGCGATTCTGGCCGCCCAGGTGATTGGGCTGATGCTGATTGTGAAGTTGCTGCCTGCCACTTGGGGCATCACGGCCGCCTCGCTGCTGCTAGCCTTCGACAGCGGCATGGTTGTGGCTGTCATCGCCCTCTTGCTGGCGTTCGTCAACGTGGCGCTCTTCTCGGTTGCTGCCGAGTCCTTCCAGCGCCGCCATCTACACCTGGGTTAGCCGGGCCGTTTTCGCCTGCCCCCTCCGGCGGCCGCCGCGCGGCGCGCTGTCGGTTTCTCTCTTTCCACCCGCCCGTGCACCTGCGCCGGCGCCCGCCGACTAGAGACCGAGGACCCCATGCCCACTGAGAGTGACCAGCTGCTTGCCCCCTCGCCCGCCGCCGACGCCGACTGCCCCTTCTGCGCCATCCTGGCCGGCAGCGGCCCCGGCACCGTGATCGCCCGCGACGACGAGCGCGGCTTCGCCCTGATCCAGAGCATCCACCCCGAGAGCAGCGTCCACTGGCTGGCCGTGCCGCTGGAGCATGTGCCCGGCACCGAGACGCTGGAGCACGAGAGCGGCAAGCGCTTCCTCGAGCTGATGGAGTTCGCGATTAAGCAGGTGCGCGCCCACCGCGACGATATCCCGCAGCTCTACCGCGGCTTTACAATCAAGATGCACTTTGGCTCGTACGAAACGGTGGAGCACGCCAAGCTGCACGTGCTGGCCGCCGAATAGCCGCCCCTTCCACAAGCGCAGAAACAGGACGAGCGACGGGATCATCCGTCGCTCGTTCGTTTTGATGGGTTCTGACCAGAAGGTGGCGCCGGACTACCGGTTGCGGCGCCGGAAGCGGGCCGATGGGGTGGCGAATTGGGTGGGCGGCAGGGCCACCGGCGCCCACGTGCCCACCTGGCTCGCCTCGGCGGCGGCGGGGACGGGTAGCGAGAGGCGCGATTCGCTCGCGCTCTCGGGCAGCGCGGCGGCGGGCGGGCGGCGATCGAGGCGGCGCAACGCTTCCTGCTTCTGCTGGTAGGCCATCAACGCCACCGTGGCGCAGGAAGAGAGCAGTGCGGCGGCGCCCGCCGTCTCGTCGCTCTGCTTGTCGAGCAGATAGAGCAGCTCTGGTTCATTCTGCAGCGTCAGATGCAGCATCGAGCGCCAGGCCTGAATACGGGTGACGAGACCGTCGTACTCCACCTGGCTTTCGGCCAACTGCTGCGCCAGCGCATACTGCCGGTTCACGCTGCGCTCGAGCGAGGTGGTGGCTGCGGCCTTGATTGCGGCCAGCATCAGCGCCGGCGGCAGCTCCTGGGCAATGGGCGCGGGTGGGGCTGCGGGTTCTTCGGCGCTCGCGTTGGCGTCGACCTGGGCCGGCAGCGTCGCGGGCATGGCTGCGCTGCTCGGCGTGGCGCCGGCAAAGGCGCGCAGCACGCCCGGCGCATAGGGCAGTTCACTGCGCAGCTCGGCAAACCAGTCGGCAATCATCCCTTCCAGCCCGGCCAGCTCCTCGGCCTGCACGGCGGCGGGGCGCGCAGGCGGCAGCGCGGGCATCCTGCGCGCAGCGGGAGGTTCGCCCTCGGCCGCAAGCGAGGCGTCGCCTTCGATGCCGAAGACGGCGCCGCCGGCCAGCGCCGCCAGCTCGGCCGCCGACGAGGTGAGCACGTTGATGCTGTAGCGCAGGGCCGAAAGCTGGCTGCGCACCTCGGAAAGCTCGAGCTCACGCCGGCGCAGGCCAGCTTCGGCCGTCGCCTTGAGCAGCGAAATTGCCGTCACCCGCTGCTGCAGGGTGGAGGGCTCGCCACTCTCAGGGTAGGCCTGCAGCGCCGCCGCCGACTGCAGCGCCTCCAGGCGCGCGCCCAGTTCGGCCAGCTCGAGCCGCTGCGCCTGCAGGTCGTCCTCCAGATGGCGGCGACGCTCCTCGGCCTCGCCGTGCTCCACCAGCACCGTATCGTGTGTGGTGCGCAGCAGCGAGTAGGCGCGGCCCCACTCGTCTACCTCGCGCCCGCGGTCGGCCAGTTGCGCATCTGCGGTCAGCAGGCGCGCCTCGGCGGCGTTGAGGCGGTCCTCCACCGAGCCCATTTCGCTCTGCACCTCGTGCAGCTGGGCAGTCTGGATGCCATGGTCACTCTGCAGCGCGCGCAGCTCGGCCGCGCGCGTCTCGGCCTCCTGCGTGCGGGTGGCCAGCGTGGCGCGTAGCTCGGTGAGTTCACGCTCGCGCGCTGTCGCTTCGCTCTGCAGCCCGTTGACGCGTGCGGTGTGCGCCTCGCGCAGGCTGCGGCTGCGCGCGCCGGCATAGAGCATGGCAATCAGCAACCCGGCGACAAAGGCCACCAGGGCCACGGCCAGGGTCAACACGTCAGTCGTCATGGAGACTCGTTTCGGCCGGCGGCGCCGCGGGCAAGGGTGCGGCGCAAGGGCGGCGGGTCGCTCAGTCGGCGGTTTGGGTGGCGCGCTCGGCGGCGCTGCGCAGCGTCTCGGTCTCGGCCTGCAGGGCGGAATAGCGGGCCTCGGCACGGGCGAGCGCGTCGTCCTTCATCTTGATCATGGTCGAGGCAAGCACGGCCAGTTCGGCGGCCACATCCTCGCGCGCCCGCACCAGGCGCGCTTCGAGCTCGCGCCGGGCGGCGTTGCTCGTCAGCACTTCGGATTTGAGCGTCTCGAGCTCGGCGTGGCGCATGGCCAGGATCGCGTCGCGCTCGGCCAGTTCGTGCTGCAGGGTGGCGGCGCGGCCAAAGGCCTCGTCCAGCGCCACATCCTTGGGCGAAGGCACACTCACCGGCTCGAAGGCGCGAGCGGCGCCGGCAAAGTCGGCGGCCAGCGCCTCGCTGGAGGGGCTCTCGGCTGCCTCAGCCTCGAGCGCGGCGCCCGCATCAGCTTCCGCCTTGTGCGCCGCAGCCTCGAGCGCCAGCTTCTCGTCGCGCAGCGCGGCCAGCGAGCTTTCAAGCTCCTTGACGCCGGCGCGCGCCTTGTCCAAGTCGTCGCCGGCAACCAGCAGGCGGGACTTCTGCGTCTCGGCCTCGCGCTTGGCGTCGGCCAGCTCGCGATCGGCCTTGCGCACGCGACTCTCCAGCTCGGCGGCGCGCGCGGCGGCATCGTTGGCGCGGCGCGAGGCCGGCATGCCAATCAAGAGCCAGCCCAGAATCAGGCCAAGCAGCGCGGCAACGGCAAGCGGCATCCAGTTCAAGGTCATCCACTCAAGACTCAGCCAAGGCATGGCATCCACTCCTGGGGTGTGCGCCACAGGCTGCGTTGCGCTGCAGCCGGCCGCTGTGAAGCAACAGTTGATGGGCAGAACAAAGAAGAGGCAATTGACAGCAGCAGCGCGGGCCGTGACAATACCAGACAATGGCACCTGTGCACGCCGCAGCGGCTGCTGAAGGTCACAACCATGCAAGCCGGCTGCGCCCGTCACACAATTTGATCGAGTGGCGGCGGGCAGTTGTAACAGAATTCAGACCTGCCGCCATTCTAGCACGCGGCCAGCGCGCCCCCAAGAGCGCAGGCCGTTGCTCAGCATGCGCTTTCCCGCCGCAGTGGGCAGGGCGCGGCCACGCCACCGCAGAAATGGGGAGAGAATGAACGTTGAGGAGGTAAGGGCACTGCTGCTGGCCCAGCGCGGCGCCGATGAGAGCCTGCCCTTTGGCCCCGGCACGCTGGTCTACAAGGTAATGGGCAAGATGTTCGCCCTGCTGCCCGAACAGCTCGCCCCGGGCGAGATGGCGCATGTCTCGACCAAGGTGGAGCCGCACCTGGGGCGGCTGTTGCGCGACACCTACCCCGCGATCCAGCCGGCGTGGCATCTGAACAAAACCCACTGGATCAGCACCCGGCTCGACGGCAGCGTGCCCGATGAGCAGGTGGCCGAGATCATCGAGCACAGCTACGCGCGGGTCGTGCAGGGATTGACTCGCGCCCAGCGCGCCCAGCTTGCGCAGCTGGGCTGAGTTCGCCGCCGCGGCGCCAAAACGACACAACCAAGCTGGGGCGGGCGCAGGCAGCTCGCCCCAGTTCGCGTGTGAGAGGGGCAGCGCGGCGCACAGTCGCAGCCGACAGTCTGTGCGAATGATTGCATACGCACGGCAATTCGCACAGTGTCTCGCGCGGTGAACTGAAGCGCTCCTTACGCAGGCTTGACGCGCACCTGAACGACGGTGCGGAAATTCAGTTGCAATGACCTATTGACACAGCTTCGCACAAAGTCGTATACTGGTCAATGACGCTACCCCCACGCGTACTTCGCAGTCGTTGCGCTGCATGTCGACGGTCAGGTTCCCCACACCTGCCAGAACCGATTCCATAGACAAATCCAGCTGTGCGGTCGCGGTCGGTTGGGCCACGTGAGGCCCTGTCCAGTTCCTTCCTTCTGTGCGGCTGAAAGCGTTTGCAGCCGCTGCGCACAGTTGTGCGTGGCTTTTGCGAGCGCACGCCCTGTGCGGCGCAACCACCAGCAGGCGGCCTGACGCCCGACTTGAACAAGCGCACCGCGCGCACACCGCACCCTCCCCAGCTCCTAGCGCGCCTACCTCATCGTCTGTTGTTCCTCATGCAGCCGGCAGTTCCATCCTCCAAACGTCGCCGCAGCGGAGCCCCTGCGCGGCAAGCGGCACCTCTCGCACCGAGTTGAGCGCACCTGCTCACCTCTGCTGATACGGGTCCACAACGGAGAGCAGCATCCGCCCGTGCGCTTGTTCGCCATCGCACGGACCCACAGCAGTGCATGGTCGACCATTTGTGAAAAATATCACACTATCTTGGGTTGGCATCGGCGCTGCGCCCGATTGAGGGGCGCCGGCGCAGGCCGAACGCAGATGTGGTGCGCCAGCCTTGCGCGCGCCGGCGCACCCTGTATGCACGCTTCAACTGCGCGCTGGATGGCCACGTCGCGATTGCGCGAGTCGTCCGGGAAGAATCCTTTGATTGGCGTGATTTCGCTCTCCTGTCGTTCGTCTCCAGCCTTGAGTCTATCTAGCGGCAGCGTGGCTGTTTGGTGATGTGCCGGGAATGTGGCGGCACATCAAGCGTTGACGCCGGCTCCCCCGGCGCCTGAGGCCTCTTGGAGAAACCCCTATGAACCCCCAGCGCACCCGCACCTTCCTGCACCTTCTCACCCTGTTTGCCCTCGTGCTTGCCACTGTGGCCGGCGTCATGGTCCCTGCCGCGGCCGCAGCGCAGACGCCAACCTGCGTCACCTCGCGCATCAGCGTCTCGGCCGACGACGCCGAGCAGCGCACCGACACGAACGCGATGGACCTGGACGGTGACACGGAAACGAAGTCTCTGCAGATGTACAGGGCCTACAGCGGCAGCAGCACGTCGACCCTCAACTGGTGGGGCATGCGCTTTCTGAGCGTTGCCGTGCCACAGGGAGCGACAATTACAAGCGCCGCCATCACCTTCCGCGCCAACGCGAACAGCAGCGGCTCGACTGCTGCAAGCATGACCCTGTGGGGACAGCTTGCCGCCAACCCCGGCACGTTCACAACCACCGCGAGCAACATCACCAGCCGCACCCGGACCACAGCTTCGGCGACGTGGAGCGTGCCGGTGTGGACGAGCGGCACGAACTACGACTCGGCGTCGCTGAGCACAATCGTCCAGGAGATCGTGAACCAGTCGGGTTGGGCCTCCAACAACGCCATGGTGATCATCGGCCAGGCGACAGGGGACCAGAACCGCAGCGCGATCTCGAGGGACAGCACCAACGGCTCGACGCTGGCGCCGCAACTCTCTGTCTGCTACACGCCGGCGCCCGTGGTGCCGACGATTACGACGACCGGTTCGCTGAGCAACTTTCGGACTGTGCCGGGCATGCCGTCGGTTGCGCAGAGCTACACCGTTGCCGGCAGCAACTTGACGGCGAACATCACCATCACGCCGCCGGCCGGCTTTGAACTCTCGACCAATGGCACCACCTACGCCTCGTCGCTGAGCTTGACGCAAACCAGCGGCAGCGTCGCTGCGACCACGATCTATGTGCGCCTCACCGGCGCCACGCTCGGTGACTACAGCGGCAACCTCGCGCACACCAGCACGGGCGCGACCACCGTCAACGTCGCCGTCAGCGGCAGGGTGGCCGACGAGGTCTGCGAGACCATGACGCTGACCACAGTCGACGACACCTACCTCAGCTCCGCCAATACCGGGTACAACTACGGCGCGCAAACCTATCTGCGTTCTACGCTCTACACCACCAACCCGCGCGGCACCCTCCTGCGTTGGGACACCAGCGGCATCCCCACCACCGCCTCCGTCAGCGCCGCCAGCATGACGGTGAATGTGAGCACCGCCGCAACCGCCTCCTTCAACCTCTACAACATGCGGCGAGCGTGGGTGGAGGGCACTGGCGCCGGTGCGGACACCGACGACGGTGCGAGCTGGCAGACCTATGACGGCTCAAACAGTTGGGGCACCGTCGGCGCCGCGAATACGACGAGCGACCGCTACGACACCAATCTGTGGGGCGCGACCTCCAGCACCTTCTCCTCCGCGGGCAGCAAGACGATCGACCTGAACAGCGCCGGTGTCGCGGCGGTGCAGGGGTGGGTCACCACGCCGGCGACGAATTACGGTGTGACGATCCAGAACTATGGCAGCTCCGCCTCAGAGCTGGACATGCAGATTTCTTCGAACAACCACGCCACCGCCGCCAACCACCCCAAGCTCAATATCACCTACTGCGCAGGGCCGGCGCGCACGCTGACCGTGACGAGCGGCGGCAACGGCTCGGTGACGCTGAACCCGCCCGGCGGCGCCTACATGAATGGGCGCACGGTGACGCTGACCCCCGTGGCCAATGCCGGCTACGTCTTCGACAGCTGGACCGGCGCCAACGCCGGGGAGATCGTCGAGACGAGCGGGGTCTACACCATCGTCATGAACGGCAACAAGGCCGTCACGGCGAACTTCATCGTCTCGCAGTGTACGGACATTGCGGTGGATGTTGCCGAAGACACACACATGCGCAGCGGCACCAGCCGCGCTGCCTACAACTATGGCGGTTCTACACTGCTCCGGGTCAACCCCTTCTACGAGCAGGGGAGCACGGACGGCCAGCTTACCGGCGCCCTGCTCAAGTGGAACCTGAGCGGTGTCACCATTCCTGCCGGCGCCACCGTCAGCGGGGCGAGCATCACCTTCAACGTCTCCACCGGCTCCAACTACGCCTACAGCCTCTACAACATGCGGCGCAGCTGGACGGAGGGCACCGCCAACGGCGCCAGCGGCACGGGCGCATCGTGGACCTACTATGGCGCCGGTACGGGCGCCTGGGGCACCGAGGGCGCCGCCAACACCAGCAGCGACCGCTACGACACGAACCTCTGGAACGCCACCGCCGCCCAGTTCAACACCACCGGCAGCGTCACCTTCGCCCTCAACGCCAGCGGCGTGGACGTGGTGCGCGGCTGGCTGGCCGGCACCGTCACCAACAACGGCCTGACGATCCAGAACTACGCAGGCACGACGACCGACGTCTGGGAGGCCGCTTCGAGCGAGGCGACCACCGCGGCCAACCGGCCGAAGATGACGATCACCTACTGCCTGCCGCCCACCGGCCCCACCATCACCACCTCGGGCACACTGCAAGCCTTCGCCGCCGTGATTGGCTCGCCGTCGGCCGAACAGTCCTACACCGTCTCGGCCGTCAACCTCACCGAAGCGCTGGCGATCAGCGCCCCGGCCGACTTCCAGATCTCGACGACCTCGGGCTCGGGCTTCGGCTCGACGCTCTCGCTCACGCCGAGCAGCGGTTCCGTCTCGGCCACAATCTACGTGCGCTTCCAGCGGGCCACGACCGGCAGCTCGAGCGGCAACATCGGCCACACCAGCGCCGGCGCCACCGCGCGCCAGGTCGCAGTGAGCGGTACGGCCACCAGCGCCCCGCCGACGATCGCGCTGAGCGCGCCGGCCGACAACGCCACCAACGTGGCGCTGGCGCCCAGCCTGCAGGCGACGGTTTCGGACCCCGAAGGCGACCCGATGACCGTCTCCTTCTACGCCCGCGTGGCCGGCGCCACCGGCGGCGACGAGTTTACCTTCGTCGCCATCCCCGACACGCAGAACGCAGCCCAGAGCTACCCGACCACACTCAACGCCCAGTTCGACTGGATTGTGGCGCAGGCCGGCCCGCAGGACTTCGCCTTCGTCACCAACCTGGGCGACATCGTCAACACCGCCTCGGACACTGCCCAGTGGGCGAACGCCGACACCGCCTACGACAAGCTGGATGCCGGCGGCGTCTGGTACAGCGTCAGCCCCGGCAACCACGACCTGGGCGGCCTCTACAACACCTACTTTGGCCCCAGCCGCTTCGCCGGCAAGAGCTACTACCAGGGGCCGATGACCGCAGGCGCGAACGAGAACAACTACTCGTTCTTCAGCGCCGGCGGCATGGACTTCATCGTCATCAACCTCACCTACAACCCGGGTTCCACGGTGCTGAACTGGGCCGACGCGCTGCTCAAGGCCAACACGGGCCGGCGCGGCATCGTCGTCCAGCACGACATCCTCAACACCGACAACTCCTGGAACAACCAGGCCTCGTACACGGCGCTGAAGGACAACCCCAACCTCTTCCTGATGCTCTGCGGCCACATGCACACAAGCAGTGACGGCACCGGCTACAGGGGGGAGCTGGGCGACGACGGCCACACCATCCACATTGTCCTCACCGACTTCCAGGACTTTGCGAATGGCGGCAGCAGCTACCTGCGCCTGCTGCGCTTTGTGCCGGCCGAAGACGAGATTCGGGCCACCACCTACTCGCCGACGCTGGGCACCTCGCTCACCAGCGCGGCCAACTATGAGCAGTTCGACATGGTCTATGACATGCCGAGCGCCGCTCCCTTCGAGCTGATCGGCACGCTCACCAACGTGAGCAACGGCACGGCGTCGCTCTCCTGGCCCGGCCGCGCGGCCAGCACCGAGTACGAGTGGTACGCCACCGTCTCGGATGGCGGCTCACCCGTCTCCAGCGCCGAGTGGAGCTTTACCACCGGCACCGGCACGCCTGTTACCTACCAGCTCGCCGTCACCAAGAGCGGTAGCGGCAGCGTGAGCAGCAGCCCCGCCGGCATCGACTGCGGCGCCACCTGCTCGGCAAGCTTCAGTGCCAACGCCGTCGTGCAGCTGACGGCAGCGCCCGCGACCGGCTACAGCTTCACCAGCTGGAGCGGTGACTGCACCGGCACGGCGACGACTTGCAGCGTGACGATGTCGGCGGCGAAGAACGTCGTCGCCACCTTCACCATCAACAGCTACAACCTGACGGTGACGGCCAACCCGACGGCGGGCGGCACCACCAGCCCGACCGGCGTGACGAGCCGCACCCACGGCGAAATCGTGAATGTGACTGCGACCGCCAACGCCGGCTACACCTTCAGCGGCTGGGGCGGCGCGTGCACCGGCACCGGTACGTGCAGCGTGACCATGGACGCGGCGAAGAGCGTGGTGGCCAACTTCACGCTCAACAACTACGCGCTCACCGTTACCAACGCTGGCGGCGGCACGGTGACCAGTGTGCCGGCCGGCATCTCCTGCGGCAGCGACTGCACGGAAAGCTACGCCCACGGCACGGCCGTGGTGCTGACGGCAGCGCCCGCCACCGGCTACAGCTTCACAGGCTGGAGCGGCGGCGTCTGCTCCGGCAGTGCGACCACGTGCAGCGTGACGATGGATGCGGCCAAGAGCGTGGTGGCCACCTTCACCATCAACAGCTACAACCTGACCATCGGCGTGAGCCCCACTGGCGGCGGCACCACTACGCCGGCGGCGGGCAGCTACAGCCACAACCACGGCGCAATCGTCTCGATCGCAGCCACGCCTGCCACCGGCTACAACTTCACGGGCTGGAGCGGCGCGTGCACGGGCACGACGAGCCCCTGCAGCGTGACGATGGACGCGGCCAAGACGGTGACCGCCAACTTCGCACTCAAGACCTACGTGCTGACGGTGACGAAGAGCGGCACCGGCAGCGGCAGTGTGAGCAGCAGCCCCGCCGGCATCACCTGCGGCGCCGACTGCAGCGAGACCTTGCAGCACGGCACCGTGGTGGTGCTCACCGCAACGCCTGATGCCAGCTCGACCTTCGGCGGCTGGAGCGGCGCAGGCTGCACCGGCACCGGCACCTGCAGCCTGACCATGGACGACGTGAAGAACGTGAACGCGACCTTCACGCTCAAGAGCTACGACTTGACCGTGACGGCGAACCCGGCCGCGGGCGGCACCACCAGCCCGAGCGGGACCTCGAGCCGCACCCACGGCGAGATCGTCAACGTGACCGCGACCGCCAACGCCGGCTACACCTTCACCGGCTGGGGTGGCGCATGCACCGGCACCGGCGCCTGCAACGTGACCATGGACGCGGCGAAGAGTGTCACGGCCAACTTCACGCTCAACAATTACGCGCTCTCGGTGACGAAGAGCGGTCAGGGCACCGTGACGAGCACGCCGGCAGGCATCGACTGCGGCGCGACCTGCGCTGCGTCGTTCGCGTACAACACGCAGGTGACCTTGAACGCCGTTGCTGCGAGCGGCTTCACCTTCGGCGGCTGGAGTGGCGCAGGCTGCTCGGGCACCGGCGCCTGCAATGTGACGATGGACGCGGCCAAGAACGTCACGGCCAACTTCACGCTCAACAACTACGCGCTCTCGGTAACGAAGAGCGGCACCGGCAGCGGCAGCGTGAGCAGTAACCCCGCCGGCATTAGCTGCGGCAGCGACTGCGGCGAAACCCTGTCCCACGGCACCGTGGTGGTGCTGACGGCCGCACCGTCCGCCGGTTCCACCTTCGGCGGCTGGAGCGGCGCCGGCTGCACCGGCACCGGTGACTGCACTGTGACCATGGACGCAGCCAAGAGCGTCGACGCCAACTTCACGCTCAACGGCTACGCCCTGACTGTGGATGTGAACCCGGCGGGCGCCGGCGCCACCAACCCGAGCGGCGTGACGAGCCACGGCTACGGCGCAAACGTCACCGTGACCGCCACGGCCAACCCTGGCTACACCTTCAGCAGCTGGAGCGGCGCATGCAGCGGCTCTGGCGCGTGCAGCGTGACGATGACCGAGGCGCGCAGCGTTACGGCCAACTTCACGCTCAACAGCTACAACCTGACCATTGGCGTGAGCCCCACAGGCGGCGGCACCACTACGCCGGCGGCGGGTAGCTCCACCCATAGCCACGGCGCCGTGATCGCACTGAGCGCCACGCCATCGATTGGCTACAGCTTCGTCAATTGGACGGGCGCCGACGCTGCGTGCAGCGCCAACCCGATCTGCCAGGTGACGATGGACGGCCCCAAGAGCGTTACCGCCAACTTCGCGCAGAACTCCTACACGCTCTCGGTGACGAAGAGCGGGGAAGGCACGGTGACGAGCGCACCCGCCGGCATCTCCTGCGGCGCTGACTGCTCGGAAGCCTACCTGCACGGCACGCAGGTGACGCTGACTGCAGCGCCCAGCGCCGGCCACACCTTCAGCGGCTGGAGCGGCGGCGTCTGCTCCGGCTCGGCCGCCACCTGTGTGGTGTCGATGACCAGCGCCCGCGCGGTGACGGCGACCTTCGTTCCCATCAGCCTTGCGCCCAGCGTGACGAGCGTTGCCCCGGCGGTTGGTCCTGCCACGGGCGGCACGGCGGTTACGGTGGGCGGCGCCAACTTCGTCTCGGGCGCGACGGTCAGCTTCGGCGGCGCGGCCTGCACCAGCGTCGTCGTGGCAAGCGCCACGCAGATCAACTGCAACACGGCGGCGCACGGTGTGGGCGTCGTCGACGTCACCGTCACCAACCCGGATGCCAAGAGCGGCACGCTGACCGGCGGCTTCACCTACGAGCCGACGACGGCGACGCTGACCCTGGGCAGCGTGACCGGCATGAGCAACAGCGAGGTGACGGTGCTGCTGAGCGCCGCCGCCCTGCAGGGGCTCTACGCCGGCGATCTCGATGTCCGCTTCGACCCGGCCGTGGTGCAGGTGCTGGATGTGCGCAAGGGCGCGCTGATCGCAGCCAACGAGTGGTCGATCAATGCCAACGTGCCCACGGCGGGGCGGCTGCTGATCTCCTTTGCCGGCTCGCTGCCGGTGAGCGGCAGTGGCCCGCTCGTCGAGATCGACCTCAAGCTGATCGGTGCGCACGGCGCGACGACGGCGCTGGACCTCTACAGCGCCCTCCTCAACGGCGGGGCGATCACCGCCACGCTGGTGGACGGCTCGGCCACAGTCGAGTCGCTCTACGACATCTCCGGCGCTGTGCGTTACTGGGACCAGGCGGTGGCGGTGCCGGGTGTGCTGTTGACGCTCGACGGCGCCAGCGACTTCACGGCCTCCAGCTCGGCGACGGGTGACTATCAGATCAACGATACACCCGCCGGCAACTACGTGCTCACGCCGTCGTACAGCGGCGACGTGCGCGAGATCACCGCCTACGATGCAGCCCTTGTTCTGCAGCACGCTGTGGTGCGCAGCCTGCTTGCCGGCCATGCCTTCACCGCAGGCGATGTGGATGCGAGCGGCGCCGTCAACTCGATGGACGCCTCCTACATCCTGCGCAAGGCGGCCGGGTTGATCGACGTGCCCTTCCCCGGCGCTGGCCGCATCTGGGCCTTCGCGCCGGCCTCGTACCCCTATACCGGGCTGAACGCCAACAAGACGGCGCAGGACTTCGTCGCCATCCTCATCGGCGACCCGTCGGGCAGCTGGGCGGACGACGATACGCTGGTGGCCGACGACGCGGCGGCGAACCTGCCTTCCGTGAAGCTGACGGCAGGCACGCCCGAAGCCGGCGGCGTGCGCACGGTGGAGGTGCGGCTGGTGCCCGCTCCCGGCCAGAGTGCCTGGAGCCTGGAGCTGAACCTGAACTTCGACGGCGCTGCCTACACCGCGCTCGATCCTGCCGTGGTGGGCAGCTGGATGATGGCGTCGAACCCGTCGCCGTCCGGCACGCTGCGTGTGGCCATGGCGGGCTCGGTCTCGGTGAATGCGCCGACCCAGGTGCTCACGCTGCGCTTCCAGCCCACCGTCGGCCAGATCGACCCGGCCATCGCCATCAAGTCGGTGCTGATCGACGAGATTGTCGGCTTGGGCCTCTACGAGCAGCACGTGATGCTGTTGCCGCTGATCAAGGCGCAGTAGCGAATGGGGTGCCTCGCCGGGCGCTGCCTGGCCCGGCGAGGCCTCTTTCCGGATTGTGAAGTTGATTCAAGTGGAGAAAGGGCGCGTGTGCGGAAGAGGCAGTGACGATGGTCAGGGCAAGCGCAGAGTGTGCGCGACGCGAACCGCCGCCCTCCCCTCTTCCGCACCACGGCCCGATGGTTGCCATTCGAAGCTCACAAACAGGAGAGTCCCTATGTCCAGGGTTCGTTCGACGCACTTCCTCCCTGTGTTCGTTCTGTTCTTGCTGCTCTTTGCGCTGTTCGCAGTGCCGGTGGCCGCACAGACAAGCCCAACGCTCTCGCTCCCCTCTGCCACTGTGCTGGCGGGCCAGACGGTCGTCGTGCCGATGACCTATACGCACGGCGGCGCCGTCAATGTGATCAGCGTTGAGCTGAAGATCACCTGGACGCCCGCCGTTGCCACGCTGGTCTCGGTGGCGCGCGGCGCACTGCTGGACGACAGCTGGTACATGGAGGTGAGTACGGCCACCGCCGGCGAGGCCACGGTCGTGCTTGCCACCGGTATGGATGACCTCACTACCAGCGGCGAGCTGCTCAGGTTCACCTTCAGCGGCGCTGCGGCAGGCACCACCCCCCTGACCTTTGCGCAGGCGAGCCTGAATGAGGGCGACGTTGCGGCAACGGCGACGAACGGCAGCTTGCGCGTCAACCGCGCGCCCGACGCCGTCAATGACAGCTACGCCACCAACGAGGACACGCCGCTCACGGTCCCGCTCGCCACCGGCGTCAAGTCCAATGACAGCGACCCTGACGGCGATACGCCGTTGACGGTCGCGCTCGGCGCCACGAACGTTGCGCACGGCACGCTCACCCTCAACGCCGACGGCTCGTTCACCTACTCGCCGGCGCTCAACTACAACGGGCCGGACTCCTTCACCTATACGCTGACCGACCCCTACGGCGCCAGCGACACGGCAAGCGTTGCCATCACCGTGAACGCTGTGAACGATGCGCCGGTCGCCGTCGCAGGCGGCCCCTACAGCGTGCCCGAAGGCGGCTCGGTGGCGCTTGCCGGTTCGGCAACCGACGTCGACGGCGCCACCACCTTTACCTATGAATGGGACCTGGACAACAACGGCAGCTTCGAGACCACCGGCTCTGCTACGCCGACCTTCAGTGCCGCCGGCAAGGACGGGCCGAGTACGCAGACGGTTGCCCTGCGCGTGAAGGACGCGGGGAATGCCACCAGCGCAGTGGTCAACGCCACTGTCACCATCAACAACGTCGCGCCTACAGCCGTCCATGGCGGACCCTATAATGCGGTGGCCGGTGGCACGGTGCAGCTTACCGGCAGCGCCACCGACCCAGGCGGCGACACACTGACCTATGCCTGGGACTTGGACAACAACGGCAGCTTCGAGACCAGCGGCCCTTCGCCTGTCTTCAGCGCCGTGGGCCTCAGCGACTCCGTGGTTACGATCAAGCTCAGGGTCACCGACGACGATGGCGCGGTCTCGACCGTTGTCCAGACCACGGTGACGATCGGCACCTGGCCGCGCTACACCTTCTCGGGCGCGGTGCTCTACTGGAAGAACGCCAAGGCCGTGACGGGCGTCTCGGTTGCGCTGAGCGGCTCGGCCACGGCTTCCACCACCAGCGCCGCCGGCGGTGCGTGGTCCTTCACCAACATTCTGGGCTACAACTCCAACTACGTCGTCACGCCCAGCTACGCCGCCGCCGCTGCGGGCGTCACCGCTTATGATGCCGCGCTGGTGCTCAAGCATGCCGTCGGCCTGGGCACGCTGACGGGTGGCGCGCTGGCTGCCGCCGACGTCAACGGTGCGAACGGCGTGAATGCGACGGACGCCGTGCTGATTCTGACCCATGCCGTGGGGCTGAACCCGATGCCGCTGGCCGATGGTGGCCTCGTCTGGAAGTTCGACCCCACCCAGTACAGCTACAACCAGCCAACGAGCAACCAGCCGAACCAGAACTTCACCGCCGTGCTGCTGGGCGATGTGTCGGGCAACTGGGCGACGTTGAGCGCGCTGGCGGCCGACCTGCCGAGCGCGATGGCCAAAATCGAGATGTCGGCCGTTGACGCGGCGGGCAACTACACCGTGATCCTGCGCATGGACAGCGGTGCTGCGCTCCACTCGGCCGAGCTGACAATGCTCTACGACGCGGCGCTGGTCTCGTTGGTCGACGCGTCGGCGCCGGGCGGGCGGATGGTGGTAAAGAATGCCGGCACGCCGGGCATGCTGCGGCTGGCCACGGCCGGCGCGGATGCGGTTGCGGCAGGCGCCGAGCTGCTCCGCATCACGCTGCACAGCGCTGACGGTGTGGCGCACGCCCCGCAGATTGTGAGCATGCAGGTTGACGAGCAGCCGGCCTGGGCGGCATGGGAGCGGTCGATCTATCTGCCGCTGGTGCAGCAGTAGCCAGTCCGCCGGCGGCCGCAACGCAACGCAGGTCGGCAGGCCTGCCTGCTGAAGCCGCCGGCTCGGTATAGAAGCAGGGCAGGTGCATGGGGGGCGGGGTCGCCGACATGGCGGCCCCGCTCTTTGCCTGCGGCGGACTGCTGGAAACCGCGCTCACGGCGGGCACAGGCGCAACCGGCGGGATCAGGCGCAAGCTGGAGCGGGAGCAAGCGCAAGCCGGCGCGGGATCAGGCGCAAGCCGGCGCGGGAGCAAGCGCCGCGTAGGGAAGACGTTCCGACAACGCCGCGCAGGGGTGGACATTTGGCAAGCGCATTTCTGCTATACTGTCGTTATCTTCATCCTCCACGCATCCCCGTTTTTTTGCCCGCTGCGCGGGGTAAGGAACCCCCCTCATGAACAGAAAACTCACTTCCTGGCGCACAGCCTTCGCCAGCGCCCGCTTGCGAAGTCGCGGGCTGCGCCGCGCACCTGCGTTTGTGGTCGCGATTCTGCTCTCGCTGCTGCTCTTTGGCGTGGCGCTGGCCCAAAACCCGGTCGCGATCCAGGTCTACTTCATCCCGCTCGACGAAGACGATGCGCTGGTGGCCATGAAGGCGACCAACAGCAACGCCACCGCGCCCGTCTATACGTACGTCTCGATTGCCATCGGGTCGAACAGCTCCTACATCTATTACGACCACTGGGAGAATGGCTTCGAGACCGACATTGCCAACCCTACCGACCTCTACGGCCCCGGCAACCCCGACGGCACACAGGTGTGGGGCAACGGCAATGCCAGCGACGGCTGCGCGCCCAACCGCAACGGCACCACGGCCCAGGCCTGTACGAACGCCAATGACGTGCTCAATGCCGGCGACGTGATCGTGCTCTCGAATCCTGTGGACCCCACAACGCTGCAATCGGTGATCGACTACGACGGCGGCGACAAGATCGGCGCCTCGCGGCAGATCGCCGTCAGCCGCCTCTACTGGCCGCAGGTGCCGCGCACGCTGCTGGCCGGCGCCATCGAGCTGCTGCCGACGAACAAGTGGGGCACCTCGTACATGTCGCCGGTCGGCGAGGGGTCGAACACGGGCGTCGACCCGGGCGGCCTTGGCGAAGACGGCGACTTCAACGACATGTTTGAGTACACCTCGCTGGCGATCCAGGCCTTCCAGCCCGGCACCCAGGTGACGGTGGACGTGAACGGCGGCGCGCCCGGCGGTGTGAGCAACTACACCCTGCAGCCCGGCCAATCGATCGTGGCCGACAATGTGCTGCAGTCGGCCACCGTCGAAGCCACCTATCCCGTGCAGGTGCACCTGCTGACGGCCGACCGCAACTCGTCGTACGAGCACTCGGCCTACACACTGGTGCCGACCGCAGACTGGGACTCGCGCTACTTCAACCCGGTTGGCGTCACCAAAACAGGCCAGAACCCCACACGCAAAACACAGCTGACCTTCTTCAACCCCACGGACGACCTGCTGGCCATCGACTGCGAGTTCCGCGACAGAGTCGCCGATGTGGTTGTCCCGGCCAGGGGTGCAGCCATCCTCGAAAACCCCGACCGTTCGGGCGCCGAGTGCAGAGCGGTCACCCCGCTCAACCAGCCCTTCTTCGCGATTGCCACCGTCGACGCCGCCGGCATTCAAGGCGGCGCCGGTGAGACGTGGGACTGGGGCTTCACCCTCATCCAGGAGAACCAGCTCGCCCCGCAGGCGCTGGTGGGTCTGGGCCTGGGTCGCGACCCCACGTCCAGCAGCTCACCCAACGAGAATGGCAGCCCGATCTGGGTCACTCCCAACTGCGGTCCGGATCGTCTCCTCAACTTCATCTTCGTCGACTTCGACGGCGACGGCGACGCCGACCTGGTGGACCTGAACGGCGACGGCGACACCAACGACACCATTGACGGTATCTCCGAATCGACCTCCAACACCGGCATGCCGGTGACGACGCTCAAGTCGGTGCGCATCTTTGACCCCGTCGACCGCAACCAGACCGGCGCACGTATCAGCACGCGCCGTACAGCAGACTACGCATCCATCGTCTTTGGCTGCGATATCGCCGTCGTCTGGGGCGCCGACCCCAGTGTGGCCAGCCAGGGTGAACCGGGCTTTGACGTGGGCACCAGCGTGCCGCCACTCTCCTCGCTCGCTTCCGTCAAGGAAGGCTATTTGCAGGTCGACGCCGATGGGGATGGCTACCTCACTCGCGGTGACACCATCGGCTACCAGATCAAGATCGAGAACACGGGCATTGCGCCGATTCAGCCGATCCAGGTCGAGGACGGACTTCCCGAGCTGACGACCTACGTCGCCAACTCAACCACGCTCGATCGCGGCAGCGGCCCCGAACTGATTCCCGACGATCTTGCCCCGCGCACGCCCTTCCCGCTGGATGAAGGCGGGATCGACCTGGCGGGCGGCGCCGCCTTGCCGCCACTGACCGAATGGGTGCTTGCCTTCTCTGCGCAGGTCAACATCGAAGACCCGGCGCCGGAGGAGTGCAATGAGTTCGTGATCACCAACATCGCCATCATCAACGGCGGTGACGAGGTGGAAGAGGTGCCCGGCTTCGAATCGGTGGACTGCGCCGGCACGCTGGTGGTGCGCAAGGTCGCGCTTGGCGGGCCGCCTGTGCCCAGCTTCCCCTTCACAGCCACCGCCGAGTTCTTCCAGGGTGGCCCCAACAACGAACTGCCCAGCAGCGGCACACTGACGCCAGACGCCTTCGGTTCGGATGCAGTGACCTACAGCGTGCCCACCGGCGTCTATACCATCACCGAACTGCTGACGCCGGGCTGGGTGCTCACCGATATCGGCTGCGAAGGTTCGGGGCTGGGCAACGTGCGCACGCGCCAGGCAACCTACTTCATCCTGGGCGATGACACCGTGCGCTGCACCTTCACCAACACCGTTCCCGCCGTGCTCGAGCTTGCCAAGGTCACCAACCCGGCGGACGACCCCACCGAGTTCACCTTCGAGTTTGCCGACCTGAACGCGCTTCCCGAGACGCCCGAAGACCCGTCACTGCCGGCGCCACCCACGGGAACGCAGTCTGTGCTGCAAGGCGGCGACGTAGTGAGCTACACCGTGATTGCCGGGAGCTACGTCTTCACCGAGCTTGTGCCCTCCGGCTGGCAGCTCACGGACATCACCTGCACCGCAGGCGGCACACCCATCCCGGCCGGCAACGCTGCTCGCTACGACGTGGCGCCGGGGCAGACAACGCGCTGCACCTTTACCAACACGCAGGACGCCACCATCACGCTGCAGAAGTTCACCCTCCCGCCGGGGAGCAGCCAGACCTTCGGCTTTACCGGCGCGCTCACGGCCTCGCTGGGCGATGGCGATGCTGTCTCGCGCACTGTTGCACCTGGCACCCATGTCGTCAACGAGACGCCAGTGCCCGGCTGGCAGCTGGACAGCGGCTTCTGCGACGACGGCGATTCGTCGGTGGCCTCGCCAACCATCACCTTTGTGGCAGATGCGGGCGAGTCTGTGGTTTGCACCGTCTATAACCTGCAATTGGCCTCGGTAGGCGATTTCGTCTGGAACGACCTCAACGCCAACGGCATCCAGAACGCAGGTGAACCCGGCCTCGGAGGCGTGACGGTGCGCCTCTATCAGTTGCCAGCCAATCCTGAGCCACCAACGGCGGCCGGGACGGGTGACGTGCTGATCGGGACGCAGACCACCAACGGCGCGGGCAATTACCTCTTCAGCAACCTGCCACCTGGTGCGTACTACCTGCTCTTTGCCACGCCGGCGGGCAAGTTCATCTCGCCGCAAGAGGTGGGCGCCGACCGCACGATCGACAGCGACATCGACGCGACCGGGCGCACGGCCAACTTCACCCTGAGTCCAGGCGCCCGGGACCTGACGCGCGACGCCGGCTTCTGGAGCCAGCCGACCACCGACGACGGCGTCAACGAGCCCGCGCCGCCGATCTTCCTGCCCCTGGTTCTCCAGTAGGGTCCCCTTCGCACCCAGCAGAAAACATCTGACGCAAGGGTGCGAGGACGCCAGGAACAACAAGGAACGGCAACAGCCTGATGTGGCTGTTGCCGTTCCTTGTTGTTCTTGTCTTTGTTGTTCTTTGCGTTTCCTGGCGCCCTCGCGCCCTTGCGTCAGATGTTCGCAGTCGCAGTTTCGAGCGCGGTGGCCAGTTCGTCGCGGGTGAGGGCGATGGGGTTGCCCTTCATGCTGCTCGAGACGAGCGCCTTGGCGATTAGCTCTTCAAAGTCGGCGGCGCCAAAGCCCCACGTGGCCAGCCCCGGCACCTGCAGGCTGCGCACCAGCGCGTAGAGCCACGCCACCAGATCGTCGGCCACGGCGTTCTCGCGGCCGGTGCAAAGGCGCGCGGCTTCGTCGTAGCGGGCGAGCGCGGCGTGCTGCGGTGCGCGGGAGCGCAGCGTGGCCAAGTTGGCGGCGGTGATGGGCGCCAGCAGTGCAGCGCAGGTGACGCCGTGCGGGGCGTGGAAGCGGCCGCCGAAGGGCCCTGCAATACCATGCACGGCCCCCAGCCCGGCGTTGGCCAGCGCCAGCCCGCCGCAGAGGCTGGCAAAGCACATCTCCTCGCGCGCCACGGCGTCGGCGCCGTGGGCGAAGGCGCGCGGCAGGGCGCGCGCCGCCAGCGGCAGCGCCTGCCGGCAGAGCGCATCGGTGATGGGCGTGGCGCGGCTGCTGGTGAAGGGCTCGATCAGCTGTGTCAGCGCGTCGAGGCCGGTGGCGGCCGTCAGCGCAGGCGGTGCCGAGTAGGTCAGTTCGGGGTCCACCACCGCCAGGCGGGGCAGCATGAGCGGGCTGCGCAGGCTCACCTTCACCTGATGCTCGGGCGAGGCGAGCACGGCGTTGCGCGTGACTTCGCTGCCCGTGCCGGCCGTCGTCGGTACGGCGATCAGCGGCAGCGGCGCGTTGGGCAGCGGCAGCGCGCGGCCGATGACCTCGAGGTAATCGAGCGGGTCGCCCGGGTTGGTGGCGAGCGCGGCGATCGCCTTTCCCGCGTCGAGCACGCTGCCGCCGCCGCAGGCAATCACGAATGCCGCGCCTGCAGCGCGCGCCTCTTCGGCGCCCGCCTGTGCGAGCTGCACAGTAGGCTCGTCGGCGACGTTCACCATCTCCAGCGGCACGCCGGCTGCATCCAGCGCATTCAGCAGCGGGGCGGCGTGCCGGGCCGATGAGCCGATCACCACCAGCGCCCGCCCGCCCAGTGCAGTCGCGACCGGCGCCACCTCCCGCAGCGCGCCGGCGCCAAAGACAATGCGCCCGGCAGTGGCGAACTCAAAGCTCACGGCTGCGTCTCCGGCCGGTGGTAGCGCGCGTCCAGGGCATCGATCTTGGCCACCTTGGGGGCAGAGCGGCCGCCCGTGAACTCGCTCTCCAGCCAGATGTCAACCAGCATCGTCGCCACGGCGGGGCCGGTGATCAGCGCGCCAAAGGTCACTACCTGGGCATTGTTGCTGGCCACGGCGCGCTCGGCGGTGTAGGGGTCGGCGACGCAGACGGCGCGCACGCCGGGCACCTTGTTGGCCACAATCGCCATGCCGGCGCCCGTGCCGCAGACGAGGATGCCGCGTGCGAAGCGGCCGGCAGCGACGGCTTCGGCCAGCTGCGCGCCCACGTCGGGGTAGTCCACCGGCGAGGCGTCGGTCACGCCCAGGTCCTCCACCGCATAGCCGCGCGCCTGCAGGTGGTCGCGCAACACATTCTTGAGCGGCAGCCCCATGTGGTCGGCGCCAATCACGATCGGTTGGGTTGGGTCAAACATCGCAGCTCTCCTCCAACTGAAAGCGTACTGAAAACTGCTTAACGCAAGGGCGCAAGGAGAATCGTTCAAGCGCGTCTGTTATCGCGGTTTCTTGATAGATCTTCTCGATGTCACGCAGGCTCAACTGCGCTGCAGCGAGCCGGCGAAGAAGTCGTTCCAGGGCAGCTCCATCGGCGCGTCGTCGCAGACGATGCGGATCATGGTGCGCAGCAGCGGCAGCGCGTCGCCGTCGAGGCGGCCGTCGGCCACCAGCTGCTCGACAGTGGGGCCGATCGCCTGCGCCAGCTGCGCGCCCTCGATGGTGTCGTTGGGCATGTGTGTGCGCTTTGCCACCGAATAGGGGGTGCCCAGCGCGAGGTGGCGCCCCATGCGTGCGTTGCGTCCGCCCATGCTCGTCACGTAGAGGTCGCCGGCGCCGGGCAGCGAGTAGACGCTGCGGCGGTCACCACCCATCCACTCCACCAGGTAGGCGATCTCCCAGAGCCCCTGGGCGAAGATCGCGGCGGCCACGTTGAACATCACGGCGCCGTTGCCGGCCACGCCCTCCTTCTCGAGCATGCCGCCCACCAGCCCCACGGCCAGCGCATAGACGTTCTTCATCGCCACGCAGGTCTCCACGCCGATCAGGTCGGTGCTCGTCCAGACGTGGTAGTAGGGGGTGCGCAGGTAGCCGGCCAACTGCTCGAGCAGAGGCGCCTCGCTGCCCGTCACCACCACGCAGGTGTGGCGGCGCTCAGCCAGCTCGCCGGCAATCGAAGGGCCGCCCACGGCGTTGAGTCGCACCTGCTCGCGCAGACCGCCGGGCAGCCGGTCGCGCAGGGCGTGCGGCAGCAGCTGCAACTGCTTGCCGTCGCCGGCCATTCCTTTGGTCAGAAAGAGCAGCGGCACCTGCGCGGGCAGACGCGTGCCCAGCGTATCGGCCGCCCACTCGACGCCGAGCGAATTGACGCCGAGCACCACCAGGTCGGCGCCGGCGAGCGCTTCGTCGAGCCGGTCGATGGGAAGGGGCGTGACGTTGGCGTGGATGGTGGAGCCAAGGCGGGGATGAATGCGGCTCTCGTGGAGCTCTTCAATGATGTCGCCGTCGAGATGGGTGCCCACCAGGCGCACGCGGTGGCCATTTTCGGCCATGGGCAGGGTGAAGGCAGTCCCCATGACGCCGGCGCCGAGGACAACAATATTCGCCATACAGTACCTCGCAAACTTCTGGATTACTGCAACTGATTGACGCAATGGGTTGCAAGGAAAGGCACGGAACGCCTGGGGCGATCCTGCCATGAAAGCTGCGTCAAACGCCTTTCCTTGCTTGTCCTTGCTTTTCCTTGCGCCCTTGCGTCGAGCAGTTGCTGTTTTCAGGATGGTTCGGCGCGCGAGCTTTCGCTGCGTGGCGCGTCGCTGTGGTGGAGCTGCCGCCAGCCGGCCAGCTCGAGCACGGCACGCGCTGTGAGGTCGTCGGTGGCGAGCACGGTGAGTGACTTGCCGCGCAACGCGCCCAGAATCGAGGCAGCCTTGGGCAGGCCGCGCGCCACGGCCACCACACGCGGCACCTGGCGCAGCTCCTCGAGCGTGATGCCCATGACGCGCTGGTTGATGGCGTAGGGTTCGTCCTGCCCGTCGCGGTCGAAGAAGCGGCCGACAGTCTCGCCCACAATGCCCTGTGTGCGCAGCGCGGCCAGTTCGGTCGGGCTCAGGTGGCCGGCGCGCAGGAAGCTGGCCGCCTCCTCGCGCACCGTGCCGATGCCGGTGATCGCCAGGGCCACCGCACGCGCGCGCTGCAGGCCGTCGCGCACCGCCGGCTCCTGCTTGAGCAGGTCGCGCAGCCCCAGCTGCTCCACAAGCACGGGCGCGTGCAGGTCGTAATGGCGGCCGCCCAGCTTGGCCGCCAGCAGGCGCGCCAGGTCAGGGCCGTCGATCAGCGGGTCGGGCGCGCCCACGCTGCCCAGAATCTGCACCACGTCGATCTGGCGCGCGCGGTCGTCGGCCAAGGCGCTCACGGCGGCATGCACGCCCGTGCCCCAGGCAATGCCGATGCAGGAGCCCGGCGGCAGCCCGCCAATCGCCCGCTCCAGATAGCCCGCCGCCAGCCGCCCCACACCCGCCAGCGCCTGCTCCTCGCGCACGTCGGGGTTGGTCAGCAGCACATAGGCATCGTGCAGGCCAAAGGTGTCGAGCAGCCCCTGCTCAAGGTGATAGTCGCGATAGATGGGCTTGTGGATACGAATCTCGACGATGCCGCGGTCGCGCGCCTCCTTGATGATGCGCGAGACGCTCGAGCGCGAGATCTCGAGCCGCTCGGCGATCTGTTGCTGGTTCTGGTTCAGTTCGTAATAGAGGCTGGAGACGGTGACCAAGAGGTCGTCGCGCAGCCCGCCCGCTTCGTGGTTGTCGGTCATGAGGCCACACGCCCAAAGCTGTTCACAGCTCTATTCATGGGTGATCACCACTTTCGAGGCGCTGCCTGCATGGAGCAGGGCGAATCCTTCGGCCGCCTGCGCCAGTGGCAGGCGGTGACTGATGGTGCGTTCGAGCGGCCAGCCGGGCCGCCGCAGCAGGGCCAGCGCGCGCTGCAGGCCGTCGGGCGTGGCCGAGTAGCTGGTGAGCAGGTTGATCTCGCGCCGCCACAATTCAAAGGGATCCAGCGCCAGACTGCCCGGTTTGGCGCCAAAGATCAGAATCGTGCCGCCGCTGCGCACGCTCGCCACCGCCCGCTGCAGCAGCGCCTCGTTGACCACGGTGAGGATGATCAGGTCGGCGCCGCGGCCGTCGGTCGCGGTGGGGATGTCGAGCTGCTGCGCCGCGCCCCACTCGGCGGCCAGCGCCAGCCGCTCGGGGCGCAGGTCGCTGCCGATCACCGTGACGCCGCGGCCGGCGAGCAGCGGCACAAAGAGCAGCCCGGCCGCGCCCACGCCCACCACCTGCACCACGTCGCCCTCGAGCAGCCGCACTCGATCGATGGCACGCAGGCAGCAGGCCAGCGGCTCCACAAAGACGGCGCGCTCGGGGGGGAGTTCGGGCGGCACCACGAGCACCGTGTTCACCACCTGCTCGGCCGGCACGCGGATAAACTCGGCAAAGCCGCCGGGGTCGATGTTGGTGGTTGCGAAGTGCGGGTCCATCGTCTCACTGCCGCGCCGGCTGTAGTGCGAGGCGGGGTTCTGCACGTGATGGCCCACCACGACGCGCGTCCCCGGCGCCAGGCCATGCTCCACGCCCGCGCCGGCCACCACCACCTTGCCCACCAGCTCGTGGCCAAGGCGCACGCGGGTCGTGCTGGCCGGCAGCCCGCCCGGCACACCGGCATAGACCTTGCTCAGGTCCGTGCCGCAGATGCCGCAGAGCTCCAGCTGCAGCAGCAGTTCGCCCGCGCCGATCGTGGGCACGGGCGCCTCTTGCAGCGCGACGCAGCCCGGCTCGGCCAGCACCAGCTGCTTCACGGCCGCACCTGTGCTTCAGCCGGCTCCACCGCAGCCGCGCTTGCTTCGGCGTCGCGCGTGAAGGCGGCCAGCCGGTCGAGCAGCTCCTGCAGCGCGGGGAAGAGCGGGCGGTAGACTTGGGTGAAGAGCCGGTCGTAGAGCGCCTGCTGCGCGGGGATGGGGTCGAAGCGCTCGGCCGTCTGCGTCATCGCCGCCGCAGCCGTCGCCGCATCTGGGTACCAGCCGGCGCCCGTGGCCGCCAGAATCCCTGCGCCCAGGCAGGTGGCCTCGGCCGTCGTCGAGCGCACAATGGGGATGCCGGTGATCGAGGCGTGGATGGAACACCAGAGCGCGCTGCGGCTGCCGCCCCCCATCGTCACATACTCGTCGTAGCGAACGCCGGTCGCAGCCATCATCGCATCGCCCACCAACCGCTGCTCAAAGGCGATGCCCTCGAGCAGGGCGCGGTAGAAGTGCTCGCGGCCGTGCGCTCCCGTCCAGCCCACCGTCACGCCGCTGGCCAGCGGGTTCCAGTAGGGGCTCATGACGTTGTTCCAGTAGGGCACGGCCACCAGCCCGCCGCTGCCCACGGGCACGCGCGCCGCTGCCGCCTCCAGCAGGAGCTCGGGCGGGGCGCCCAGCAGCGTCGACCGCAGCTCGGGCGCGAACTTCTCGCTGAACCAGGCCAGGGTGTAGACGCCGCCGCGCAGCACATGCTCGATGTAGTAGCCGCCACCCACCGGCGCATAGAGAGTGCGAAAGGCGCGATCGGTGACGTAGGTGGGCACAAAGGCGCCCGACGCGATCGCCGTGCCCAGATTCATATAGGCGCGCTGCGGCTGCGTGGAGTTTGCGCCCAGTCCGGCACACTGGCCGTCACCGGCGCCGGCAAAGACGGGCAGTCCGGCCGGCAGCCCCGTGGCTTCGGCTGCGGCCGGCGTGATCGTGCCAAGTTGTGCGCCCGGCTCCACCAGCTCGCTGAAGAGTTCGGCGCGCAGGCCAAGCGCGTGCAGCAGGTCGTTCGCCCAGGTGCGCTGCGCCATATCGACCAGTCCCATGGGGTCGGCGCTGGCAAGGCTGGTGGCGCGGCGGCCGGTGAGCCGGCGGGCGAGAAAGCCGTGTACGTCGACCACGGTGGCCGCGCGCGCCATCCGCTGCGCCTCGTGCTCGAGCAGCCAGACGACCTTCGCGATCGAAGCCGTCATCGAGGGCGGCTTGCCGGTGAGCCGCTGCAGCGCCTCGGCCCCGAACGTGCGCTCGAGCCAGACTACCTGCTGCGCGCTGCGCTCGTCCGACCAGAGGATGCCGTCGCGCAGCGGCGCGCCATCGGCGTCGAGCACCACAAAGCTCTCGCGCTGGTGGGTGACGGCAAAACCGTCGAGCAGCGATGTGTCGATCTGGGCGGTGCAGGCGCGCAGCGCGGTGCAGGCGCCGCTCCACCACGCCTCGGCGCTCTGCTCGTGGAAGCCGGGGCGGGGCTGCTTGAGCGGGTAGGAGGCGCGCCCCTCTGCCACGGCGTTGCCCTGCGCGTCCCAGGCAATCGCCTTGCAGGCCGTGGTGCTGCTGTCCATGCTGATCACCAGCCGCGGGGTTGGCGTCATGCCGTCCTCGTCCCTTCCAGTGCGGATGCTTGCTGCACAGGAGCCGTGCGCGCCGCCTGCACAAAGGCGCGGGCGCGCTCGTCCAGCGCGGCGTCAGCCGGGTAGAGCGCTCCGCTCACCAGCAGCACCACCTCGGCGCCATAGAAGCGTACCATCTCGCCCACGCGCGCAGGCGTCATGCCGCCGGCGGGCACGGGCAGCGCCCGCTTGAGCGCGCCCCATTCGCTACGCAGATTGTCGGCCAGAGCGGCGCAGGTGGCAGGCGGCGTGCCAAAGCGCCCGCCATGGTTGACAAAGATGACGGCGTCGGCCCCCAGCAGGCGGAAGACACGGCCAAGCAGAAAGTCGGGCGCCATGCGCGTGGCCCCGGAGAGCGCCGGATGCGCCAGCAGGAGCAGACCGGCGGCGGCCGCCTCACCGGCGATGGCCTCGAAGGCGGGCAACCCCACCACCATCGGCGCCACCATCACCGCCTCGATGCCCAGCGCCAGGCAGAGATCGACGCGGCAGCGCATCGCGTCCAGACCGCCGCTGATGTGCGGCACGTAGAGCGAGCGTTCGCCCGCCTGCGCTGACGCTGCGACCACAGCCGCCTGGCACGCCGCCACGCGCTCGGCAAAGGGCGCGTAGGCCTGGTCCAGAAAGCCGTGGTCGTCCTTGATCAGGTGAATCCCGGCGCGCGCAAAGCGGCCGGCCAGCGCCGCCAGTTCATCGACGCCCACCCCCACCGGCTTGAGCGCCGTGCAGGTGAGCGGCCCCAGCGCCGCACCAAGCTTGGCCCGCAGACCCGCGCTGCCGAAGCTGGGCCCCGCATAGCCGGCGAGCAGCGCAGCCGGCAGTTCGGCGCCGGCGAGCGTGACGTCCGCCTGCATCGACGTGTTGCCGAAGAGCACGGTTGCCAGCGCCGTGATGCCTCCAGCTTCCACCAGTTCGAGCGGGAAGGAGATCCGCGCGGCGTAGGCGCCCGGCTGGCCATCCAGCGGCGACAGCTCCTCCACGCGGCCGGGCAGACCCAGCGCATGCACCCGCTCGGGCTCGGCGCCGGCGGGCAGCTCGGTGCTCTGCTCGAGCGCGATGCCCAGCGCGCGCGCCGCCGCCTGCGCGGGGGTACTCGAGAAGTGGTAGGTGACCAGCAGCCGTTCGCCCATCAATCGTCACCCTATGCTGACGCTGCTGCGGAGCCTTCCGCCCGCGGCCGCCGGGCGCCCTAACGTGATGCCGCGATGAAGGTCGCGTTCAATCGCCGTTCCTTGCGCCCTTCAGTCGATCTGTTCCCTTGCGCCCTTGCGTTGAGCAGTTGCAGTTCGCAGTGCGGCTTCGCGCTAGAGCGCCGTGTAGCCACCGTCGATCAGAATTGCCTCGCCCGTAATCAGGTCCGAAGCAGGGGAGGCCAGGAAGAGCACCAGGTCGGCCACCTCGTGCGGCTCGCCAAAGCGGCCCAGCGGGATCTTGGCCAGCATGGGGCCACCCTTTGCCGGGTCGCCCCATACTGCCGTGCCCAACGGCGTCAGGATCACGGTGGGGCAGACGGCGTTGACCTGGATGTTGTGCTTCGACCACTCGGCGGCCATCACCTTGGTGAGCATGTTGAGGCCGCCCTTGGACGCGCAGTAGGCGCCGTGGCCGTCAATTGCCACCACGCCCGCCTGCGACGAGATGTTGATGATCTTGCCGGCGTTCTGCGCCATCATGCCGGGCGCGACGGCCTTGGCAAAGAGCCACGGCGCGCGCAGATTCACCGCCTGCGTGTCGTCCCACTCCTCCAGCGTCAGCTCGAGCAGCGGCTCGATGCGGGCGATGCCGGCATTGTTGACGAGAATGTCCACAGTGCCGAAGTGCGCCAGCGCCTCGTCGGCGGCGCGCATCGTCTCTTCGGCCGAGCGCATGTCGGCGCGGATTACAAGGCAGTTGCGGCCCACAGCGCGCACGCCGGCGGCCGTCTCTGCCAGCCCCGCCTCTTCGCGCCCAACGATCGCCACATCGGCGCCGGCCTTGGCCAGCACCACGGCGCACTCGGCGCCAATCCCCTTCGAGCCGCCGGTGACAACGGCCCGGCGCCCCTTCACACCAAAACGGTCGAGGTACGTTTCCATGGGAAGCCCCGTACAGACGCTTGACTGGTCCTGACGGACGATTGAGACGCAGAGAGGAGGATGGCGACGAGGATGAACAAACGTCGAATTCTTGCACAAACTTGCAAGAAGTCTACCATACCCACCGCGCGCTGTCAACGAAGTGTCGCAAGCCGGCCTTCCGCGACAGGGTAAACGGACACAGCTGAAAAAGTACACCTTTAGTTTCGCGTAAATTGGCGTGTCGCACGCCGTTTGGGGTGTTGGTTTGGTCGTTTGAGGCCAGAGGGCTGGCGACGATGAGCGGCAGAGCCCTTTGGGAGATGGGCTGTCACGCTGT